>ENA-OSET01000386-OSET01000386.1-sediment-metagenome-genome-assembly--contig:-NODE-386-length-50090-cov-50.244117_pt1 | contig 50090 bp, 47 predicted proteins | sample MGYA00237882_ERZ534229 | MGnify/ENA primary metagenome ERZ534229 (study PRJEB26408, sample SAMN06266212) | sediment metagenome | isolation source: Hudson Canyon methane seep mesocosm | place...
CAGAAGCTTTGAAACGCTTACTGCTTGAGGAGGTGCGCATTATATAGATGCGGACTTTCAGGTCAACAGTTTATTTATAAAAAAATAAAGTTTTTATAACTTCCGAACCAAACCGCTTATTTAATAAACATTCAGCTCAAAAACCACCCAATTTCAAGCCTTACCCGCCCCCTTTCGCATCAACGCATTAAAAGGCCCAGACAAAGTATAAACCGAGAACGCCCCTAAAAGCACCAACGAAGGCTTAAGCGCTATCACCGCAAAAATCAAAACCATAACTAATACCGCCGTAAATGGCACCCTTCTTTTCAAATCCAGCTCTTTGAAAGAATGGTACTTAACATTACTCACCATCAATACACCCGCACCAGCTACCACCAGCACAGTCAACAACATCAACCAGCCCGACTGGTCATAATCATGAACCACCCAAACATAACCCGCAACAATCGCCGCTGCAGACGGACTAGGCAAACCAATAAAGTATTTTTTATCCACCGTATCTATCTGCGTATTAAAGCGCGCCAATCGTAACGCTGCCCCGGCCACATAAATGAACGTAGCAATCCAACCTATATTCCCAAGCTCATGCAAACTCATTGAAAACGCAACTAACGCAGGCGCCACACCAAATGCAACCATGTCAACCAAACTATCGTACTCCGCACCAAACTCGCTCTGCGTGTTTGTCATCCTTGCAACCCGCCCATCTAGACCATCAAGAATCATAGATATAAAGATAGCAACCGCAGCATTTTCAAAATGCCCATTCATCGCTGCAACAATAGCGTAAAATCCCGAAAACAATGAGGCTGTAGTAAATAAATTGGGTAACAAATAAATCCCCTTGCTCCGCATCAGCCTCTGTTTGGCACCACGAGCCCCTCCAGGTAATTCATTCTCAACTTCAGCAGACCGAAGCTCTTCTTCATTTTTTTTATCAGGACTTTTATCAGTCATTAATTATTCACCAATATAAAGAGTTTAAAACCACTTTCTTTCTTTGAAACAAAAACGGCCTATAAACATCATCTGCCTATAAGCCGCTTTATTTTAGTCTTTTTACTTAATTAATGCTTAGTTTTTGGATTGATCAACAATTTTATTAATCCAAGGCATCATTTTTCTAAGATCCGCTCCAACTTTTTCAATTGGATGAGCAGCATTATTCCGACGATAAGCAGTCATTGAAGGATAATTAGTCGCCCCCTCAGAGATGAACTTCTTAGCATATTCACCATCCTGAATATCCTTAAGCGCTTGACGCATCGCTTTACGCGACTCTTCATTAATAACTTTAGGGCCAGTAACATACTCACCATACTCTGCATTATTCGAAATAGAGTAGTTCATGTTGGCAATACCGCCCTCATACATCAAGTCAACAATCAACTTCAACTCATGCAAACACTCGAAATAAGCCATTTCAGGCTCATAACCAGCTTCAGTCAAAGTCTCAAAACCCATCTTAACCAATTCAACAGCACCACCACATAAAACAGCCTGCTCACCAAATAAATCAGTTTCAGTTTCATCTTTAAATGTAGTCTCGATAATCCCAGTACGACCACCACCAACACCTGAAGCATAAGAAAGAGCCACTTCTTTCGCAGAACCCGTAGCATCCTGATAAATAGCAATCAAGTCAGGAATTCCACCACCCTTAACAAATTCAGAGCGTACAGTATGCCCCGGCGCTTTTGGAGCAATCATAATCACATCAAGATCTGCACGTGGCACAACCTGGTTATAATGAATCGCAAAGCCATGAGCAAAGGCCAATGTAGCACCTTGCTTTAAATTAGGCTCAATTTCTTCTTTATAAAGAATCGACTGGAATTCATCTGGCGTAAGCAACATAACAACATCAGCACTTGCAACAGCTTCAGCTACTGTTTTTACCGTCAAACCATGCGCTTCCGCTTTAGCAACTGAAGAAGAATCAGATCGCAAACCAACAGTTACATCTACACCAGAATCTTTTAGGTTGCAGGCATGAGCATGACCTTGAGAACCATAACCAATAATAGAAACCTTCTTTGCCTTGATGATCGAAAGATCACAATCTTTATCGTAATAAACTTGCATTATTTTCCCCTAATTATACTTTAGACACCTTGTGCCTTTCATAAATAAATTCAATCAGTCTTTACACATTAAAGACTTAACATTTTTTCGCCACGAGCAATACCTGAAATACCGCTACGAACAACTTCAAGAACACCACCTTCAGCTATCGACGCAATAAATGCGTCCAACTTGTGACTGTTACCTATAATTTGAACGGTATAAACTGTACTAGTTACGTCTACAATTTGACCCCTAAAGATATCAACCTGACGCTTAATTTCCGCCCGCTGAGAACCAGCCGCCTTGATTTTTATTAACATCAGCTCTCGCTCTATATGCGCCCCCTCCGTTAAATCAACCAATTTAACCACTTCAACCAGTTTGTTTAGCTGTTTGGTAATTTGCTCAATCACCTTATCAGAACCCGTAGTTGTTACAGTCAACCGAGACAAAGACTTATCGTCTGTCGGCGCAACAGTCAAAGTTTCAATATTGTAATTGCGCTGAGAGAACAAACCAACCACTCTAGACAGTGCGCCCGGCTCATTCTCCAATAGAACTGAAATAATTCGACGCATAATTTAAGTCCTCTCCGTTTTACTAAGCCACATATCATTCATGGACCCACGCGCTATTTGCATAGGATAAACGTGCTCAGTCGGGTCAACGTAAACATTAATAAAGACCAAACGGTCTTTCATCGCAAAGGCTTTTTCCAAAGTAGATTCCAGATCATCCAGCTTATTCACCGTTAAACCAACATGCCCGTATGACTCAACCAGCTTGGTAAAATCAGGCAACGACTCCATATAAGAATGAGCATGACGAGACTCATAATTCATGTCTTGCCACTGCCTAACCATCCCTAGAGACTGGTTATTTAAAACAACCACCTTCAAAGGTATATCATACTGTTTACAGGTTGAAAGCTCTTGAATATTCATCTGAATACTACCTTCACCTGTAACGCAGACCACTTCTTCATTCGGGTAACTCAGTTTAATACCCATAGCTGCCGGCAAACCGAAACCCATCGTGCCAAGGCCACCAGAATTAATCCAACGGTTTGGTCGATCAAACTTATAATACTGGGCGGCAAACATCTGATGCTGACCAACATCCGAAGTTACGTAAGCCTCGCCTTTGGTGACTTTATATAAAGCTTCAATAACATTTTGAGGCTTTATATTATCCTGAGTTGAAGACTCATAACGACCTGCATGAACAGTCCGCCAAGATTCAATCTTTGACCACCAGTCACTTAACGCAGCAGCATCAGTTTCTTTCTCATCCACCGCTATTAATGCAAGCATGTCATCCAATACTGAATCAACAGGGCCAACTATCGGCACATCAACCTTGACTGTTTTTGCAATATTTGCAGGATCAATATCAATATGGATAATCCGAGCACCAGGACAGAATTTATCTGTGCCATTGGTAATCCTGTCATCAAAACGCGCGCCTACAGCCAAAACCAAATCAGAGTGATGCATCACCTGATTAGCCTCATAACTGCCATGCATACCTAACATACCAACACTGTGCTTCCCAGTACCCGGATAACCACCAAGCCCCATCAAGGTATTGGTAACAGGGAAGTTCAGAAGCTCAACCAATTTCGTCAACTGATTAGAAGCACCGCCTAAAATAACACCGCCGCCAGCATAAATAACCGGCCTTTTTGCAGCAAGCAGCATTTCGACAGCTTTTTTGATTTGACCTGAATGCCCTCTAGCAGGCGGCGTATAAGATCGCAACTTCACCTTTTTAGGGTACACATACTCAAAACGCTCATTAGGCGCCGTCATATCTTTAGGAATATCGACAACGACAGGACCTGGGCGCCCAGATTCTGCTATATAAAACGCTTTTTTCAATACCTCAGGAATTTCAGAAGCATGACGTACTGCCATATTATGCTTAACGACAGGTCTTGATACACCCATCATATCAGTTTCCTGAAAGGCATCTTCACCAATTAAATTGGAGGGCACCTGACCACACAAAACAACCATAGGAATTGAATCCATAAAGGCTGTCGCAATACCGGTGACTGTATTCGTCGCACCAGGGCCTGAAGTAACGAGCACAACACCCGCCTTACCCGCTGCTCGCGCATAACCATCAGCCATATGCACGGCTGCCTGCTCATGACGAACTAAAATATGTTCCACTTTGTCCTGCCGGAATAGCGCATCATAAATATGCAATACTGCTCCGCCTGGATAACCGTATATGTATTCGACCCCTTCGTCTCCCAAGAAACGAGCGATCATATCGGCGCCAGATAATAGCTCCACGATAATTACCTTCTGTTAAATAGTTTTTGGAAGCTTAATCCGAGTTAACACTCACTTCTTTTGGAAGCTCATTGGATGCAATTAGTGTATTTTTAACGATTGCCATCAGCGGAGAATTTCGCTTAACCCGGTATTTTTTATATAATACCGCATTCTATATTGGCCAATCACTGCCACCTTTTCTGGTAGCTAATACACTGGGGATACCGTAATCGCTTGGAGTGACGAGCACGATAAAACACAAGAAAAAGCAACCGACAATTCTGACACCTTAATGAACAGAGTCAATATAAATTAGTTGTTTTTAAGTATAAATAGCTATTTTTATAAGAAAAACGGTCAAATTTTACATCATGGTTTATAGTTGTAATAACAATGCGGATGATTGTGTGCGCTATTAAAAAATACACTTCACGGGAAAACCAAGAAAAAATGAATAAATTCTTTCAGCCCACAAAAAAAATATCACTTATTTTAATTGCGTTATTTCTATCAGTATTGACGCCAAACTTATTAGCAGGAGGAGTCTATAAGTGGACAGATGAAAATGGGGTTATTCACTACTCAGATATAAAACCGAACAACATAGAATCAAAAAGCTTAAAAATTAAGGCGGGTAACCCACAAAGCTCACGAAGCTCAGCTCAAGACCAAGTAAACAGCCTTAAAGAAAAAGAAACTCAAAAACTTGCAGCCCAAGCCCAGCAATTACAGGATGACACTTACAAACGCGAAAACGAAGCTCGCTGCCAAGTTCTACGTGAGAATTTAAGAAAATTTGCAGAAAACAGCCGCATCAAAATCAATGATAACGGCAAGTTACGCTTTTTAACCCCTGAAGAAATCAACAACAAGAAAAAACAATACCAACAAACACTTGATGATAACTGTAGTTAGCAGCCATTAAGCTAGGTGTGAGCACACTTAGCTTAATGCATCACTGAAAATTTATTCCAATATAAAGTCAATCTTATCTTTGTTAACTTTCGCCCGGATTACACTTCCCGCAGTAAATTCACCACTCAATATTTTTTGAGCTAGAGGATTCTCAATCCAGCGTTGAATTGCTCGCTTTAACGGCCGAGCACCATACACAGGATCAAACCCGGCTTCAGCTAGCTTACTCATGGCATCAGGATCAAAATTCAAAATAATACCTTGCTCTTCAAGACGTACATTCAAATTCTCTAACTGAATCTTCGCAATACTTTGAATTTGCTCTGCAGCAAGAGAATGAAAAACAACAACCTCATCAATTCGGTTAATAAATTCAGGCCTGAAATATGTAGATACAGAGTCCATAACTGCATTCTTTATCTGCTCATACCCGGCATTATCCGCACCCAAAGTTTGAATAACATCCGAACCTAGGTTTGACGTCATGACAATTACCGTATTTCTAAAATCAACGGTACGGCCCTGCCCATCAGTTAAACGACCATCCTCTAACACCTGAAGCAGTATGTTAAAGACATCAGGATGTGCTTTTTCAACCTCATCAAGCAACAACACAGAGTATGGACGACGACGAACAGCCTCTGTTAAGTACCCTCCTTCCTCATAACCAACATAGCCTGGAGGCGCACCAATTAAGCGAGCAACAGAGTGCTTCTCCATAAACTCAGACATATCAATTCGAACCATCGCCTCTTCAGTATCAAACAAAAAGCCCGCTAAAGATTTACATAATTCGGTTTTCCCCACACCTGTAGGCCCTAAGAACAAGAAAGATCCATTGGGTCTATTTGGGTCAGACAAACCTGCTCTTGAGCGTCGAACAGCGTCCGAAACAGCTTTCACAGCTTCACTTTGGCCAATCACCTGCTGATGTAAAACATCCTCCATCCGCAGTAGCTTTTCTCTTTCACCTTCTAGCATCTTAGTAACTGGAATACCGGTCCATTTAGAAATAGTTTCTGCAATTTCATCTTCTGTGACACGATTTCTTAATAAAGTCATCCCCATCATTTCAGCCTGACTAGCCATATCTAGCTGCCGCTCAAGCTCAGGAATGGTGCCATATTGCAGCTCAGACATTCGAGCCAAGTCACCATCTCGACGCGCTCCATCAAGCTCTAAACGTGCCTGCTCTAAATTACTTTTGACCTTTTGAGATCCATGCAACGCGGCTTTCTCAGCCAACCAGACCTCCTCTAAATCAGAAAACTCTTTAGATAGCTCATTAATAACAACATTTAAATCTTTCAACCGCTTCTTGGAGGCAGCATCTTTCTCTTTTTTAAGCGCTTCCCGCTCAATCTTTAACTGAATTAAACGCCGCTCAAGACGATCCAAAGACTCAGGTTTAGAGTCCATCTCCATACGAATCTGACTGGCAGCCTCATCAACCAGATCAATCGCTTTATCAGGTAATTGTCTGTCGGCAATGTAACGGTATGACAATCTAGCAGCCGCTATAATGGCGCTATCTGTAATTTCAACACCATGATGCACTTCATAGCGCTCTTTTAAACCTCGTAGAATTGCGACGGTATCTTCAACTGTTGGCTCATCAACCAATACTTTCTGAAAACGTCGCTCTAATGCTGCATCTTTTTCAATATATTCCCGATACTCATCCAAAGTTGTTGCACCGACACAATGAAGCGCACCACGAGCAAGCTCTGGCTTGAGCATATTGCCCGCATCCATTGAGCCCTCACCTTTACCAGCACCAACCATGGTGTGCAGTTCATCAATAAACAAAATGATCTGCCCTTCCTGCTTAGCCAGCTCATTCAAGACACCTTTAAGACGCTCTTCAAACTCACCACGAAATTTAGCACCCGCGATTAAAGCTCCCATATCTAAAGAGAGCACACGCTTACCTTTTAGTCCGTCAGGCACCTCTCCATTAACAATACGCTGCGCTAAACCTTCAACAATCGCTGTTTTACCTACGCCGGGCTCTCCAATTAACACAGGATTGTTTTTGCGGCGACGCTGAAGCACCTGAATGGTTCGACGAATTTCATCATCGCGCCCAATTACTGGGTCTAATTTACCATCCACCGCTAGCGAAGTTAGGTCAACTGTAAAACGATCTAACGCCTCCCTTTTCTCTTCCGCCCCTTGATCATTCACTGTATCCCCTCCCCTGACTTGTTCAATAGCAGTCTCAATGGTGGATTTGAAAACATTGTTTTTTTTCAGCAATTCACCCAGCGGGCCTTTATCATCAATAGCTGCCAATAAAACCATTTCACTTGATATAAACTGGTCACCTTTTTTCTGAGTTAGCTTATCTGCAATATTTAATAGCCGCCCTAAATCATTCGACATATGAATATCGCCATCACTACCATCCACCGTTGGTAACCGTGACACGTACTCTCCAATTTCTTGCCGAAATACTTTTACATCAACACTCGCCTGCCTCAATAAGGAAGTCACACTGCCATTCTGATCAAGCAAGACCTGCATTAAATGTACAGGCTCAATAAAATTATGATCTTTACCCAGAGCAACTGATTGCGCATCAGATAACGCCATTTGAAGTCTGCTGGTAAGCCTATCAATTCGCATAAAAACTCCTCAAGATAACAGGTCGATAACGACACTTAGATAATTTGCTTACCCTATAAAATAAGACCTGTTTAAATAATTTCAAGCCCGAAGTGACAAAAAATTGACACTTTAAATTCATTTACAACCCGCAATTGATTCTGGTACTTTCTTAGCTTATTTTCAGCCACCCCATCTTTAAAATAGTAGGCTCTATGGACAACACTCAGTTTTTTTATCGCACAGCTACATTCACTCGTGCAAATCAGCAGGTCGGTCTAGCAGATATTAATAACCCTAAAAATATTGTCCCACTGGATGAATGGCTAGGAGTGGTTGTTTCTCTAGCTGACGGCCACCATACAATTCAAGAAATGATTAGCTTTATGAGCCGACAATACCAACAAACGCCTGAAAATCTAGAAAAGACACTGCATTCAGTCATTGAACGACTTGTAGACGAAAACGTGATTCAATTGAGTAGCAGAATTACATCTTTACCTTACTATCTGGCACTTCCCATTGAAGAGCTGGATATCGAAAAGGCAAAAAAATTAATGCTTGAAGATAATTACACTAATTAATCAGACCAATAATTTCTTTTTAAAGACCTGGGAAGCTCCGTATATTCCTTACTAGATAACGGATTCACTTCCAAAAAGTATTTTATACCTTCCGGGGTAATTACATCATATACAGGCAACTCTGGTCGTATGACCAGAAAGGTCAACAAACCATAGGCATCTCTGATTTTTCTTGCATCAATTAGCGAGTTCCGCTTAAGACCAAGACTTTTATATATTTCCCACTCATAACGTATTTCTAGCGAGCCCCTTTCAAGAGAAGCCAAATGAAAATTTTTATGATCAGAGTCTTTTGTGTTTTTTAGCATGGACTCTGCAATAACTGAGAGACGATCCCGATATTTGAATGTCAATTCTTTAACCGGTACAAACTTGAAACTAGTATTAAAATATCCAATGACGCCGCCTTCTTTGATCACCCTGTTATAGGGATCGTAGTTTTCAATGGTAATCTCAGAAATAGGTGTGTCAACAAAACTAGTGGGCTGTATAAAATACGCTGTTTCAATCAGTTTTGACTCTATCTTCATGCTAAACCTCAAAAACTCAAATCACAGCTTATTCATTTACGTACTAACCGACCAATGAGCTCTCGGTATACATTTATCAATTCAGACCAGCTAAACCGCTTAAACCCTTCCCTCAATTCCAAGCTACACAGGTCTCTTGAGTTAATTTCCAATAACGTAACCACCGCTGCTTTCGCTTCATTTTCAGGGTTACTCAAGTCACTCTGATAACGATATAGTTTATCAATATACTCTACATACGAAAGCCTGTCAGGCACTAAAGGGATACAGCCTGCCGCAACGGCTTCGGTCACAGCAAGCCCCTGAAACTCATGAATAGCAGTCGACAGCACTATGTCACATCGACTTAGCAATTTGACATAGTCGTCGATGTTAGAAACATACCCAAATGCTTTAATTTGCTTTGAGAATTTTGTGTTAATCACCTCGAACTCAGGCGGCATTTGTCTGAACTGTTCGCCAACAATATTTACCTCAAATTCGATCTGACTTTTTTCCAACTCACTTAAAAAAAGCAATAGCTTATCGGGGCCTTTGTCATATTCCCAGCGATGATTCCATAGAATTTTAATCGCGCCTTTTTTCAAAGAGCGATGCTTGGATGCTTCAAAAAGATGATCCGCCACCGGCACAGGAACAACTGATGATTTATGCTGCAAACGGGAAGGTAAATCATGCAAAGTAAAGTCTGGCAATTTTTTCATAAGCCGATGACAACCATCGAAAAAAGACCTTCGATTGTAATCTGAATTAAAAACAATCATGTCAGCCGCCATCGCAGAATATAGGTTAACCATTTGAGCTTCTAATAATGATTTTTGATGCTTGCTTTTGGGGTATTCAAATTGATTCTCATGAAAATACACAAGCGCTGGCGTTATTGCTAAAGAAGGAATTAGCCCTTTCAGCGTTGCTAAATCAACGATTGAGGTCGCAAATATAAAGTCATATTCCTGATGTAGCTCATCATGATATCGTTCGATGAAGCTGATAGGATTCCCTCGAATTCGCCAACTAAAATAGCGTGCAGGCAAGGTTAAAACGGTCCAGTCAATTTCACTTAGCCCTAATTCAATTCCCTGACGCCAGTGTTTATGACTCCCTGCATCATAAGCAGAGAGCAACAAAGCTTTTAAGCGTTTATTCCGCATGAACTAAGACTCATCTTTTTGATTATTTAAATAAAACATCTAATAGGCCCCCTTTTAACATTTATACCGAATAAATTTTGACATAAACCTTTAAAAACGAGTTAATACGCTAAATTATCAGGTAATCTCATGCTGTTCGACCAAATACCACTACAAAGAATACAACAATACAAATATCGTTTCTTCCTGCTGATCGCCGTTGTATTCGTCTTTACCTTTCTTATTGGAGGAACCGGGCTTGTCCTACCTTCGCTTCAAGATAGCAGCCATGCATTAGTATTTGGCTTAGCAACCAATCTCTTACTCTTAGTACTGATTCCCGATAAACCAATTTCTAACCTCCAGCGCGCGAAGTATGTTCTGGCAATCTGTCTGGCATCGTTTTTATTTGGTATTTTTATTGAACTAATACAACCATTATTTGGGCGTGACCGAAGCCTGCTTGATGCAAGTTATGACTTGGCAGGCGCTACTATAGCGGGCCTGTTATATTGGCGAAAACATACTGAGCATGCGAACACAAAGCCTGCGCTCTTGCTCATTATATGGATACAACTTCTAAGCTGCCTAGCCATTCCCGCTTCAAATACTCTTGTAGTATTTCAGCGCTACTTAGCCTCCCCGATGCTGGTCAGCTTTGATTCGTCTTGGGAGCGTAATATTCGTAGTATCAATGATGGAACCCACTTTTCAATTACCCCTCCCCCCAAAGACTGGAAACAAGAAGGTTTAGTCGGAAAATTTGAATTTGGCCACGCCACCTACCCCGGCATCTCCTTTCCTTATATTTATAGTGACTGGTCAGGCTACTCAAAACTATCATTCTCTGTTTTTTCTGAACAAGATCAAGAACTTGAACTTTACTTACGCATAAATGATATTCAACACGATAATAAATATAGTGACCGCTTTAACCAGAGGTTAAGCATTAAATCAGGCCTGAATGTCATTGATTTGGACTTGAATAAGATAAAACACAGCCCTAAATCACGAGAGATGGATTTAAGTCACATTGCATCATTAGCATTATTTATGGCGAGACAAAAGGAACGGAAAACACTTTATATTGACAACATTCAGCTTCGTTAAGTTTTTCCCCGCCAGATCAATGAAGCCATGCGCCCAGACTCAATTCCGTCGCGGCGATATGAATAAAAGCGCGTTGAATCAGCATAAGTACAAAGCTCACCACCATAAATATGATTAACACCGGCCTTTTCTAATTGTAAGCGAGCAAGTTGATAAATATCGGCCATCCACTTATTAGGCTCTCGTCCTTGATTAAATGCAGCACCGGCCTGTGGGTCCATAGACACAAATGCCTGATAAACATCATCACCCACTTCAAAATGAGCTTGACTGATAGCGGGCCCTAACCAAGCCATAACTTGAGAAGGTTCTGGAAATCGCTGAATAGCTTTTTGTAAAATCCCGCCTGCTAAACCTCGCCACCCGGCATGGACAGCAGAAACTTGCATACCAGAGAGATCACAAAACAGAACAGGCAAGCAATCTGCGGTCATGACGACACAAGCAAGGTCTTCATCAGTCGTATCACAGCCATCAGCCTGAACGACTCGTCCATCGACCCTAGCACTAATTATAATTTGACCATGAACTTGCTCCAGCCAAGAAAATCGAGACTCGGCCAAGCCAGTACATTCAGAAAGTATCTGCCGGTTTTGGATGACCCTGTCAGCCCGGTCATTAACATGAGTAGCTAAATTTAAACTTGCGAAGCCTCCACTACTCACACCGCCTAAACGAGTCGTCACCATCGCTTGTACATTTTCAGGGGCAGGCCAGTCCGGCACCAGAAAGCGGTTATCCTGCACTATTTAGTTTCAGCCAATGTCGCAAGCAATGCTTGCATATCACTCGGTAATTCAGACTCCCAGCTCATTTCTTCTTCTGTTCTAGGATGAATAAGAGTCAACTGTTTTGCATGAAGCGCCTGTCGACCAAAAGAACGTAAAGCATCTTTCACATTATCTGAAATACCTGCGGGTAATTTTAAACGACCCGCATACGTCTGATCCCCTATAAGAGGGTGATTGATACTCGCCATATGTACACGAATTTGATGCGTTCTACCCGTCTCTAGTTTGACACGAATATGTGTGTAGGCAGGAAAACGCTCGAGCACTCGATAATGAGTAATCGCAACTTTACCAAAAGGATGTAGTGCCATTTTTTTCCGGTTTTTTGGGCTCCGTGCAATCGCTGCATCAACGGTACCGCCCCCTGTCATAGGATTAACCACGACAGCTTCGTATTCACGCCCCATTTCACGAGTTTGAAGCTGGTCAACAATGTGGGCATGTGCGGTCAAGGTTCTCGCCACAACCATTAAACCAGTAGTATCTTTATCTAAACGGTGAACGATACCTGCGCGAGGAACAGACTCAATAGCCGGATAGTGATGCAGCAAAGCATTCACTAAAGTCCCCGAGTAATTCCCGGCAGCAGGATGTACGACCATTCCGGCCTGTTTATTAATAATTAAAATGTCATCATCTTCATAAACGACATCAATCGCTATATTTTCTGCCTCCCAATCACCCTGACTTTCAAGTTCTGCCTGGACTTCGATCAAGTCATTCACTCTAACTTTATCTTTAGGCCTCAGGGTTTTCTTATTCACCAAGATACTGCCCTGCTTAATCCACTGCTGTAAACGAGAACGAGAATAGTCAGGCATTAACTCAGCCATCACTTGATCTAATCGGCAATCCGACAAATTCAACGGTACAACAAAATCGTCTTCAACAACCTGACTCATAAGCATTTTCACTTTAATTAATGTAATTTTTTATCCGCTTGAACCACTCAATTCATCAACTAACTAAAGACAATCAGCTTAATTCTAGACTTTTTGTCATACAAGCTTGGTACAAACTATGGAATAATAGCGGGCCATTATAGCCTGTCTGGAACATCACTTGAAATATCTCATACAACAGGCCTTCAATATTATTTTAATCAGTAGAGAATTATGCGTTTAAACACAGCTATTTTAGTTTTAATCATTGCCTGTATCAGCCTCAGTGGCTGTAGTTCAAATCCTAAAAAGGAATCCTCAGAACAAGAACTCTATGACGCGGCAAAAAGATCAATCAAGTTACGAAACTTTCCACTGGCCACGATTGCACTGGAAGAGTTAGAAGCACGCTTCCCTTTTGGCAAATATGCTGAACAAGCCCAGCTCGATTTAATCTACGCTCGTTACAGCGGACTTGACTTGGAAGGATCGATTCTCGCTTGTGATCGATTCATTCGCTTACACCCTCAAAGTCCTAGTGTTGATTATGCCTACTACACTCGAGGTATTGCTAACTACGGCTTAGATCTCGGTGTTTCCAGCCAATATTTTACCATGGTAGATGTCAGTTCTCGTGACCCTGGACATATGCGTTTAGCCTTTAAAGATTTTTCTGAGCTATTAAATCGCTTCCCGGAAAGTCCTTATGCCGCCGATGCACAGCAACGTATGATTCAGGTTCGCAACAACCTCGCTCAATACGAACTACACGCCGCTCGTTATTACATTAAGCGAGAAGCCTTTATTGCAGCAGCTAATCGCGCAGCATATGTAGTTAAAAACTTCCCTAATACTCCCGCAACTGAGAACGCATTGATTATGCTGGTTGAGTTATACAACTCACTAGGGCTTGACAGTCAAGCTGCTGACGCATTAGCCGTTTTACAGGCCAACTTTCCAGAAGGTAAAGGGTTTGATGATGAACAAAACTTTGTTCCTCAAAATGTTTTAAAGCATAGCCGTAGCTTAATCAGCGTAATTACTTTCGGATTAATTGACTAGACAACTGCTTAGCCGTCAATGAATTAAGAGTGAATCAGGAGCGACAAAATGAGTATCCGCGAAAATATTATTCAAGAAATGCGAGTATTAGCATCTATAGATGCTGACTTTGAAATTAGACGCCGTACAGACTTCATTAAAAACATGCTTCTAAGCTCAGGTTTAAACACTATCGTTCTAGGAATCAGTGGCGGAATTGACTCATGTACTTGCGGAAAGTTAGCTCAGCGAGCCGTCGATCAACTAAACCAGGAAAATCACAATAAAACTTTCCAGTTTGTTGCTGTACGCTTACCCTACGGAGAGCAGGCAGACGAACATGACGCCCAAGCTTCAATCGATTTTATTGCCCCAAGCTTATCTGTCACCGTCAATATTAAAACCACCGCTGACGCATTACACGAAGAAGTCACTCAAGCATTACAAAATGCAGACGCACTCAAGGCGAATACAAGCCAATTAGACTTTGCCAAAGGTAATGTCAAAGCTCGCGCACGTATGGTCGCTCAGTATGACATTGCTGGTATTTTAGGTGGGTTAGTACTTGGTACAGATCATTCAGCAGAAAACATCACTGGCTTTTATACTAAGTATGGTGACGGGGCTGTCGACTTAGCTCCTTTATTTGGTTTAAACAAGCGTCAGGTTCGCTTACTTGCTAAAACAATGGGCTGCCCTAAGAATCTGATTGAGAAAGCACCCACAGCTGACCTTGAATGTAACGAGCCAGGTAAAAAAGATGAGGATGCATTAGGTATTTCTTACGACCAGATTGATGATTTTTTAGAAGGAAGAGAAATCGCATCACCAGCGGCTGATAAGCTCATTCATATTTATAAATCAACTCAACATAAGCGCCAGCCGATTCCAACGATTTATAGCTAATAGCACATTTCATACTAACAATGGCGCATACTAGTAAACCGAATCCAGCACACTTGAAGCCAAGCATTTGGTTACAACCCGGCATGCTGCTGGTTTTTGGTGCTGCACTTGATACCGACTCACACCATCACCATGCGATCCAGTTAGTTTTACCCATGAAAAATACGCCCTGCCACTTAGATGGGCGTAAGGTCTCTCAGACATTTATTATTAATAGCCAAATAACCCACCAGCTAACGATGAGTGCTGGATGGGTTTTACTGGTTGAGCCTGACACCCTCCTTGGCCAAAAGCTTCAAAGTCGGTTAAAAGGGAAAGACACGATTACACTCCCTAATTTTGAACTTGCCAGTATTTGTGGCAACTCTGACCCTATTGAATTCTTATCTCCAATCTTATCAGCGCTTAGCCTTGAAAATATTAATAGTAATATCTTTGCATCAAAAGTTGCTGACCACCGGATACAGCAGCTACTAAAAGAGTTTGACCAGTGCCTCAAAAATGATTGCAAATTACTTGAAGATTGGCACGCATCAGCCGTTGCCAGCCGTTTAGCCCTCTCGGAAAGTCGGTTTTTACATTTATTCCGTGAAGAAATGAACATTGCATGGCGCCCATATTTATTATGGCGTCGAATAATCTGTGCCATTGATGCAATAATCGAAGGCTCAACGGCGACGAATGCCGCACACATCGCTGGTTTTTCTGACAGTTCCCACTTGAGCAGAACCTTTCGCAGCCAATTTGGACTAACCATTCGACAAGCACAGAAACTGCTGAACCAATATTAGCCAGTTTATTCAAGTTGCTACTAAGGAATTGTTTTATGCTCCTCACATAAATAATGTGTCCGGAGAGTAAAATGAAAATACCACTTAATAAGTTTTCTCAAAGTGATTATTTGGCAGAAACCAAAATGCTTGATTTTTCACACCCTTCAATCAAAAAATTAGTGCAACAACAAGGCTGGCAGTGTTTGTCTGATTATGACGCGATCGGTGCCGTTTATAATTTTGTACGGGACGAGATTCGCTTTGGCTATAACAAAGACGACTTACTACCCGCCAGTAAAGTTCTCAGCGACGGATATGGGCAATGCAATACCAAAGGTACCCTGCTTATGGCGCTATTACGCGCCGTGAATGTGTCAACAAGAGTTCATGGGTTTACTATTTATAACGAACTGCAACGAGGAGCAATACCCAACTACCTCTTTAGACTTGCGCCTGATAGGATCATTCATAGCTGGGTTGAAGTTTATGTAAAAGATAAGTGGGTAAATTTGGAAGGGTATATTCTTGACCGCCCATATTTAACAAAAATACAGGAAGCTTTTTCTGGAACGCTTGCCGAAAGCTGTAATAACTTCTCTGGATATGGCATTGCAACACCTTGCTTATCAAAACCAGATATTGATTGGAAAGGAACAGACACGTATATCCAGAAAGATGGGATCGCAGATGACTTTGGTATATTTGCCCAACCAGATGATTTCTACCACCAATATGGCACCAACCTTTCAGGATTTAAGAAAATATTATTTCGATTCGTGGTGCGCTATTTGATGAACATGAATGTGAACCGTATCCGACGCAAAGGTTTATAAATTTCCTACAGATAAATTGACATAATAGTTCTATCAGCTTCGACCAGTTATTTGATAAAATGCCGGCAAATTCGACTAGTGAGTAATTAATTGTGTTTTCAGAACTCGATGACAAACTGATCCAGGCAATCAACGAAGCTGGCTTTGAACAACCAACCAAGGTTCAAGCCGCAACCATCGAACTTGCACTTGATGGCCACGACCTTTTTGTAAGCGCAGAAACAGGCAGTGGTAAAACAGGCGCCTACCTCTTACCAACCTTTGAACAATTACTCACTCATGAGGAAAAAGGAGAGATTCTGGGTTTGGTGCTCGTACCTACCCGCGAACTGGCCCAACAAGTATTAACACATGCTAAGTTATTGGCTCGATACACACATCTGAAGTTGGGTCATATTGGTGGCGGCACCGATATCAAGAAACAATCAGAGATTATCAAAAACCCACCTCATTTTTTAGTCGCAACGCCAGGGCGATTATTAGAACTACTCGCCCGTGATCTGCTCGACTTAAGCAATGTTGAAACACTCATTCTTGATGAAGCCGACCGATTACTCGACATGGGTTTCAGTGAAGATATATTAGCGATAGCAGAGCACTGTAGCCATCGTCAGCAAACACACCTTTACTCTGCGACCTTAGCAAATAAAAGCTTACGAGGATTAGCCGATCAATTACTCACCGATGCAGTCGTAATTGAATTAAATAAGCCGACTGACACTCATGAATCAATTGAACAACAAATTATTTTTGCTGATGATAAAGCTCATAAATTTAAACTATTATGCTGGTTACTTAAAAACGAAGAATACCGGCACTGTTTAGTCTTTTGTAATTCAAAAGAACAAGTCGACCAAGTCTATCGAGTCATGCAGCAGCAAGAGATTAGTGCTGGCGTACTTCACGGCGACAAAGATCAAAAACAACGCAATCTTGTTATGAGTAAGTTAAGACGCGATGAACTTAAGATCCTTGTTGCTACAGATATAGCGGCTCGAGGCCTTGATATCAAAGGAATGGATCTTGTTATTAACTTTGAAATGCCTCGTCGAGGTGAAATTTATGTTCACCGTATCGGTCGTACAGGAAGGGCCGGAGAAGAAGGGGTCGCGATTACCCTGATTAGCAATCCTGAATATAACCTTATGGCGGGTATCGAGCGATATTTGAAGCAAACCTTCATACGTCGAAAAATTAAAGAACTTGTTGGTAGCTACCGTGGCCCTAAAAAATTAAAAGCATCAGGAAAAGCCGCCGGATCAAAAAAGAAAAAATTATCCAAGCAAGGAGGGAAAATCAAAAAAGGCAATAAGAAGCCGAAGCAGAAAAAATGAGCTCGTTATGAGCTCTAAGTCTGGAAATAAAAATAAGTAGCGAACTATACAAATTCATACTACTCCGGCGCAGCGCACTCTGAACGAGTGGGGTCTTCGCTACAACGGATTTTCCAAAGTAACTTAAGCGCTTTTGGGTCATGAATACCTTCATCCCTGAGCGCTAAACGAATTTCTAACTTGAACTGATCCAGTGCTGCCTTCGTTTTATCACTGGTTTTAATCCAATAATGTGCAGGTATTTCCGTCCTGGAATCTTTAGCCAATTTATGGACATCCGCTAATCTGGACAAAATATAGTCCCGCATTTGTTGGCCAAAGTTATCTGAAAAACGGTCCTTGCGTGAAACTAACTGCATCATACCGTAGAGCAGTTTCTCATCAATGATGCCTCCGTTATCCCCTAAGCCATGGTATAGCTCAAAAACGTTATAACCGATGGGAACCATTGGTAGAATATCAATATTGCCATTATTAAACTGACCAGAGAAAGTCGTTAAAGACGTACCTACTGGCGAAGCACCTGCCATATTGGCAAACTTCAAAGCTTGCGGGTCATCATTTAAAATTGATATTTTTTTCCCGCTAAATTCCTCAACAGTGTCAATATTCTTATCATTAACGAAAAGGTAAACTCCACCCACAGGAAAGGTGCCTACAATTTCATAATTACCCTTGGAAAGTAATTTTCCTGCTTTGGGGTTAGTGATGGCTTTTAATACCCGATTTACTCCCTCTTCACTAATAATTCCGCCTATTGCATTGAGCGTACTGCCAAACGGAACGTATTGCCTCGTCAAAAGTCCTGTCAAAAATACAACATCACATAAGCCTGCTTTAAAATCATTAGACGCGATTTTTTCATCGGTATAAGCCGTGAACTTAATATCCAGTCCCCATGAAATAGCTTTCGGGATGAGATCTGACAAAAAGGTCATTGACGGTCCATTTTTTCCGACAGGATCATAAATACAGAATTTCTTTTCTTCTAAAGCTAGCGCCGATGAGCTGGAAAGGACAAAAATTAAGGTAACTATCAATCGGTGTACGGTCATCATTTTAAATCTCGGTTAAACAAAAGGTACATCATCACTCATAAATAAAGGTTGATATGGGAGTATTATGCAGATAACCAATAATTGAAGAAAGCGCAAAAATATAACAACTTATATGAAATAATTTCATCAATAAACACGACATTAACAAGTGAATTGTTCTCACAATTGATTTTCTATTAATGCGTTTTATTCAAACATTAACGCCCAACATAATGCCTTTCTCACATAAACAACCTCTGCGGTAGACATGTTTTTATGTGTACATTAATTCCAGAGATCAAATTCCATTAACCATTATTCAAAAAGAGACTGAGATGAAGACAACACTAATAGCATGCTTAATGACCCTGTTTTTTGTGGGCAGCGCCACCGCCGATGATTGGGTTCCCGTAAACCCCTTTGCAGCGCGACAATTTGTGACCTTACCTGATGACCTGAAATTTCCTGAAGGAATCACTTCTAACCCTGACAATGGCGACATTTACGTTGCCACATTTAATGTTCCCAACGTGAGTTATAATCCCGCTCCGGTAAATGCTATTTTGCGGTACTCAGCTAGTGGTGAGCTTCTTGCTCGGACCGATTTTTCGGGGCTCACTCCGTTAGTAGGTATTAAATTCAATCCTCAGGATAACCACATCTACATGGCAAGCCTTGGAGATATCAGCGGTACTGGTTCAAAAATCATGAGAATCCCAGCTAATTTCTCTGATGACGCCACTGCAGAACTCGTGGCAAATATTCCATTCATTGGTGCACCTCAAGACAGAATTGTTCACAACTTGGATACCAGCACCCATCACATTAATTTTAATACCTACATGCGTGTACCAAACGATATTATTTTCAATAAGGCGGGAGACCTTTACGTATCTGATTCTTTCCAAGGTGCAATTTTTCGTATAGAAAATGCCGCAGGTTGCGGCTCAGCCTGCTCCGTAGAAACCATCATTCATGATGGCTTGTTAGCAACTGCTGGTTTTCCATCTTTTGGTGCGAATGGCATTGCACTAACAAATGATGAGTCTAAGTTATTCATTGCAAATACAGGTGATGACCGAATTTTAAAATTAGACCTACAAGGTAGTGGAGAAATATCTATTTTTGCGGAGAGTATCAACGGGCCAGACGGTATTGCTTTTGATAAGAACGGAAACCTGTGGGTAACAGCAAACCAGGCAGATAACCTTATTGCACTGAATAAAGATGGACACATTATCGCGAAACTGGGGGATTATTTAGGCCTACGAAGTAACGGATCTGCGCGTGGTTTACTATTCCCTGCAAGTTTGGAAATTATTGGGAATAATATTTTTGTGACGAATATGGCTCAGGTTGCAACGCCTGTTATTGGAGATGAGCCCGAAGAGCAAGTCACTCGGTATACCGTGTCGAAAATCCGGGCACCTTTACTACTGTCAGGGCTTTTACATTAATAGCCATAAAAGAACTGGATTTCGGCTAAGAAGACTACCGAAATAACAGAAACCTGAGTTGAAGTCATTCTCGGTCTTATCAAGTATTTCAACTCAGGTTTTGATGTTACTAGGTTCAGTCTTTTTATTAAAAAATAGGTAATATTGTGAAGATCAAGCTATGATCAGAGCTTGAATAAAACGAAACTCTAACTTTATGAATACTTACCATACCTTCGTTACGGTTGTGAAACTTGGCAGTTTTTCTGCTGCGGCAAAAAAACTTCATCGTTCGCCCTCAGCAATAAGTAAAAAAATTAGCCTTCTGGAACAAAAATTAAATGTGCAGCTATTTGACCGCACGACACGAACACTCGTTATTACTGAAGCCGGAAAACTATATTACGAGCGTTGTCAGGATATCTCTCAGAGAATTATAAATGCTGAAAGCGAGTTAAAAAGTTTCTCGGGGGAGCCTAGCGGTGTTCTTAAAGTAACTTGGCCCAATGCGGTTTCTACATCAAATGTGGTCAAAATTTTAGCAGAATTCGCCGAAATATATCCTGATATAAAAGTGGAGGTTAATGTGACTAACGATAACATTAACCTAATCGATGAAAGTATTGATTTTGCATTCCGAATGGCCCCCTTAGTCGATTCTGCAATGGTTGCAATTGAACTATTTAGGGTTACACCTGTTATTTGCGCTACACCTGATTTTGTCAAAAAATATGGCATGCCAAGCAATATGCAAGCCTTAGCTAAAATGCCATTGCTACTGCTGAATTATGCCAATCTGATTCAAAAATTTTGGAAGTCGTTACCCGGAATGAAAGGTTTAAATATTGAGGAACATCATAGAGTGAACGATATTAATGCCATATACAGTATGGCGAAACAAGGTATGGGAGCAACATTTATATTTCGCCATACGGTAGAAAAGGAATTAGCGGAGGGCAAACTTGTAGATTTAATGCCTGAGCTTAAACTACCAGATCTGCCTGTTTATCTGATGTATCACAAGTTCAATTATACCCCTAAAAAAATGCGGGTTTTTATTGATTTTTTTAAACAAAAATATAGTTCAATGAACTGATTCTTTACCTAATAGACCACACATTGTCTTTTTAAACCTTTGACTATAACTCTTTTGAGCCTAGCACTTTTAAGCCAAATAACAGCCCCCAATAAGCCCGAAATAAACTGACATCCTTGGTACAAAGATACCAAGGGGTTTCTATCGGTCTATATCGACTTTTATGGTAGGCCAATGCTTTGCATGCATATAAGCCATTACCATAATTATAAAATAACTGGCTAAACCAACGGGCACCTCTTCTATCATTCACATCTTTTTGAATATTATTCAATGGCGCTACGCCTAAAGACAGTTCAGAAACGCCCTCTTCCTTAAAAATTTTAACCGCCTCAAGAATGGTAAAATCTATCGCTCCATTACAGTCTCTTTCAGGAAGTGAACGTAAAATATTGGCGCAATAGCCAACGAGCTTTCCCTGTTTGAAATATGGGTCAAAAAAAACGTAAGCAAGTAGTTTATCACCCTGCATACAATAGAACTTCCTCACCCCCCACTCATCACCAAAAACAGGCGGTCTGGTCACAAACTGCATTTCACGAGTGCTGACGCCCTTACTCTTTCGCCATGCATTCGACAAGCTCTTTACTTGCACCTCATCTACATCACACCATTGAAGCTCTTTAACCTCACAATTTTTTCGACGGCCATAATTTGCGGCATGACGAAGCTGTTTCTTTTTATGACCATGAAGTTCAAACGACTTAAGAGGGATACGACTTTCTGTGCCGGTTTGATTGATGTAATAGCCTAAAGGTCTCAATGCTTCAGCAACTTCTTGGTCAACAGCAACAAACAAAGTTGGCACACGCTGCTCAGCTAAAAACTCTTTTAGTAAAGCGGTCATGTTTTCTTCGGAACAGATGGGATTAGTGAAGACGATCTGTACACGGCCGAGCGGAGTCATTTGGCTGGCAAAAAATACTTGTCCTATTTTATTCTCGGACTCAAAGCATTGAACATGTTCCTGAAATATAAAATAAGCACTCGATTGACGACCATTCTGTTCAAACGCATCATATAGTTCGGTGTTTTGATTTGGCATCGTCTTATCAACCATCAAATGCCTTCTTACTCTGCTGGGTACAGTCTGACGATAAACCTGATAAAAAAAAGACATAACGCATAGAGCCTCATCAAACTTAGCTATAGTTTTTTGGTTATAAAGTAAACGCGAGAGTTTAACACAAACTGTTTTCACTAAACTCGGTTCAACAGCCGACAACACAACAATAATCTTAGGAAACACTGTTGCACAATATAGAAGGGAAGTTCATTTGATGAATCTGATTTGAGGCGAATACCTCAAATCAGACCAGTCTTTTTTGCGTCGTTTAGCCAACAATCGAGAGTAATTCGATATCAAAAACCAAAGCTTGGTAAGGCCCGATATCACCACCAGCACCGGCTTCACCGTAAGCTAAGTGATAAGGAATAAATAGTTTCCATTTAGAACCAACTTTCATCTGCTGTAAAGCTTCTGTCCAACCAGCAATTACGCCACCAACAGGAAACTCAGCAGGCTCACCACGGTCGTAAGAGCTATCAAACTGTTGACCATTGATCAAAGTACCACGGTAATGAGTACTTACAACACTTTGAGCTGTTGGAATATCACCTTCGCCTGCAGTTAATACTTCGTACTGTAAACCTGACTCAAGAACGGTTACTTCATCACGCTTAGCATTCTCTGCGAGAAAAGCTTCGCCTTCACCTGCAAACTGTTTTGCATTTTCAGCTTTTTCAGCTTCAACACTTGCCTGAATCACCTGAAACGCCGCATTAATATCTTCACCAGGAATTCGAGGGCCGTTACCTGAAAAAGCATCGTTGATCCCTGCAATAGCTGCTTCTAATGAAACGCCTTTAAAAACACCCGTTAGTTGCTGACCCATCTGTAAACCAATACCGTAGGATGCTTTTGCTTCGTCAGTTGATAACTCTAATTCTTTTTCAGACATATTTTCTCTCATTGAATGTTAAAAATGTTAAGTAATCTAAATAAGGCCCAATATTCATTTTTAAAGGTTAAAACTGATTATTTTTCATCCGACATAAACTTGAGTAAAGGCTTACTTTTATTTACTCTGCATTAAATACTAAAAATAATATAAAAAGTGAAATCTATTCATGCCTTATCAAACAGCCTCATCCTTACGAGAAAAGTTAATCAGTAAAGAACTAAGTGCCTACGATTTATGCCAGGAACACTTTCAGCATATTGATGCGCTTAACCCTAATTTAAATGCAATAGTCATTGATAATCGTTCGATAGCATTGGAAGTAGCTAAAAAACTAGATGGGCAGTTAAATAACGGCCAGCCTATAGGCCCATTGCATGGCATCCCTATTACAATTAAGGAGTCGATCAATATTGAAGGACTCAAAACCACGGTAAACCTCCCTCAACTGAAAAATAATATCGCTCAGGAAAGCTCTATTTTAGTCAAGAGACTAAGCGATGCCGGAGCGATTATTCTAGGGAAAACCAATATCCCATTAATGCTCTCTGATTCACAGACATTCGGCCCTTTATACCCCACGTGCAACAATCCTTATGACTTGAATCGAACCCCTGGCGGAAGCACAGGCGGTGGTGCAAGTGCCGTCGCATCAGGCATGAGTTGTTTTGAAATTGGCAGCGATATTGGCGGATCTATTCGAAACCCTGCTCATTACTGTGGACTTTTTGGTTTAAAACCGACTCAAAATGCTCACGCTCAAGATGGCCATGTTCCCCCAATGCCAAACATTGACCTGGGTTTTTCAATGCTGGCAAGCACCGGCCCACTCGCCCGAACCATTGAAGATTTAAAGCTCGCTTATAATATTGCCTTTAGTCCACGCTGGGATTATTTGCAGTACCTGCCTGTTAATAGTCCAACACAAAAACACAAATCACTAAAAGATTATAAGATAGGGTGGTTTGATCAAATTGGCCCACACACGGTTGGCCAAGACACACATTCAGTTCTAAATACGACAATTCAAACATTAAAATCTGAGGGAGCCACCGTTGAAAAGATAAATTTGGATTCCCAATGGGCTGACCAGATCTACCATATTTGGGCAACGTTATTTGGATTTGTAGCAGGACAAGATTTTAACTGGTTTATCCGACAAGCCTTAAAATTAAAATTCAGGCACGATGCAAAAGGTTCAATGATGGGCGTGTATAAATCACTTAACAAAGGACTAAATCTTAATTTCATCACTTTTAGTAAAGTATTACGTCAACGACAGGAGTCGATTGCTGAGTTTTCTCGATGGTTTGATCAGTACGACTTTATTCTAAGCCCAACCTCCGTTGGCCCGGCTTTTAAGCATAACCCTAAACACACTCCTATTTTAGTAGATGGACAGACAAGACATTATTCCGATTATTGTTTTCCTTTTGTCATGCCTTTTAATGCTATGGGGAATCCGGTACTGGTCGTTCCAGGACAAACTGACTCAAATAAATTACCTGTTGGAATTCAGTGTATTGGGCGGCACCATTCAGAACCTCAACTGCTCCATTTTGGTCAATTAATGGAAGATGCTGGATTTTGCTTTAGGCCGCCCGATCTCAAACTCTAAACAAAACTTATTTCGCCAGAAAAGTTTTAACAATACGAGGCACCCAGCGACGCGGCATTAACTTTGGTGTCGTTGCAAATGCTTGATTTAAACGACCATGAATAATAAAAGCCTGCTCTTTCTTCAATGCGACATAGGCCTCTTCTGCCACTTGTTTAGCCGTCATAAATGACACCATATTGAAGCCTTTTAAGCTTGTGGTATCTGCCTGTGTATGAAACTCTGACTCTGTTGGCCCTGGACATGAAGCCGTCACGCTCACTCCCGTTCCTTTTAATTCAGCATTCAGCGCTTCAGACAGGGATAAAACATACGCTTTAGTCGCATGATAAACCGCAAGACCAGGCCCAGGCATAAAGCCTGCGATTGAAGCGACATTTAGAATTCGTCCGTAACCATTTATTTTCATTTGATCAATAAATAAACGCGATAAAATAGTCAGCGAAGTCATATTCAATTCTAACGTTCCACGCATATGATCGGGCGCTTGCTCAGAAAACTCTCCTGAGTTTCCGCGACCCGCATTATTTACAAGTATATCGACATTTAAGCCTTGCTTTTGGACTTTTTCAAATAAGGCTTCAGCACCAGCATTGACAGCTAAATCGGCGGAAATCACCTCCACTTTAACACCGAATTTTTTCAGCTTATCTGCAAGCTCTTTTAATTTACCTTCACGGCGAGCAACTAGAATTAAATGATGCTTCTGACGTGCAAATTCTTCTGCAATAGCAAGGCCAATTCCGCTAGAAGCGCCGGTAATTAATGTATAAGAGATCGTCATGCTGCTTTCCTTCTTTTTTATTTGAATCGGGGAGCATAAATCATAACGCTGATAGCCTCATTGAATCTTGACCCATATCAAAAAGTGAAGTTTTTTCATATTTAGATTTCAGGCAAAAAAAAGGCTGCACAACGGCAGCCTTTCAAATTGCTCAATCTTATTTCAACAAGTTTCGATATGTCGGAACCACTCTTGATAAACTATCTAAACTAACATCGGTCTTAAAAACCTTACTTTGTGGGCGTTTGCCAGGGAAAAAACCAAGAAAAATATCCATTTTCCCACCGCCTTTCAGTTGATCCAACCATTTCCCTTCAAGCACACCAATATTATGATCTTCTATACGTGTGAAAGGTATTAAATCACCGCCATTTATTTTTACTCCCACAGCTCCAGCAGTTTGATCAATATCTGATGAGCTGTTTACGAGAATCTGGTCTTCCATAAGAGTCAGCCAAATTTGTGACATGTAACCCTCTTTACCCATTTCCCATGTCGGTGTTGATACAACGATGCCTTTTTCTAATACTGCCTCGCCTTGTTTTAACTGCCAAATATCATACGTTATAGGTAAATCCTTTGAGCGAATTGAAAGAGGTTTTGTACTGAGTTTTTTGCTGGAAGCGACGGCCTTTTTAGCTTTGACAGTCTTGGCAGCTATTTTTTTTACAACCTTCGGGTTTTCAACTTTAGGCTTAGCTATCACTTTTGTCACGTCTGACTTAGGCTTAACAGTAGAAACCTTTTTCTTTACTGCCTTAGCAACTTTTTGTTTAATTGGCTCAGCTGTTTGTTCAACCTCATCGCCAGTTACCGGCTCTTCAGTTGGTTTAACCAATGTTGCCATTAAAGCATCTGCATTCGCTTCAGTTTTCTCTGTTTCCTTTTCAGCAGTTTGCGCAGCAGCTTTTGTTACTTCTGTTTGCTGTACAGCAGGCTCGGGATTTTCGTTTGGTTTCTGCTCTACACTTGAACAACCCACTAGAAAACTACCTGCAATCAGGCTACCTAATAAGATTTTATTGAGTGTCGGTGCTTGACCTAAAAGGGCTGACTTTACCGTCTTTTTAGCTAATTTCATTTTCTTATCCTAAAACAAAGAATTACTTTCACGTAAACATGTCCTCAAAATAAACTCAAATCTTACGAGTTATAAAAACCCATATGACCCGAAATTAACTACATATTTTGTAGGGGTATGACATTCAGTGTAGACACTGACTGAGAAAAACCAGCTAACTCTGATAAAAAACAGGTAAAAGAATGTGAAACATGGCTAATATAGCGCCTTTTGGTCTGGCGCGTTACACTACGTCACTTTCTAACACGTTTTGAAGGCCTATTTTTACAATGTCGTACCTCCCCTGTATTGAAATTGAACCCGTATGCCCAATAACCACAAAAGTTCAGCCTGCCAATGCATCTGTTATATGGTTGCATGGTTTAGGTGCTAGTGGACATGACTTTGAAATGCTTCCAAATGAGTTGAAGCTTCCAAAAGATGCGGCTATTCGTTTTATCTTCCCGCATGCACCACAAATTCCTGTCACGGTTAATGCAGGGTATGTGATGCCAGCGTGGTATGACATTTTGGAAATGACCGAAATTCGTAAAATTAACGAAGCCCAATTACTCACTTCAGTTAATGAAATCCATAAACTCATTCGTAGAGAACTTGACCGAGGCATTGCAAGCGATCGCATATTAATTGCGGGTTTTTCTCAAGGCGGTGCGGTGGCTTACCATGCAGCACTTACTTTCCCAGATAAATTAGCTGGCCTTATTGGTTTATCCACCTACTTTGCAACATCAAGAAATATCGAGATAAATCCGGCTAACCAATCAATTCCCATTCAAATATTCCATGGATCATATGACCCGATGGTTAAAGAAGCCCAAGGTATAAAGGCCTGTGAGGATTTAAAATCAATGGGCTACCAGGTTGGATATAAAAGCTACCCAATGGAGCACGAGCTTTGCGCTGATGAAATTTCTGATATTTCAAACGTGATTCAACAACACCTTTTATAAGAGTACCGACCATGGCTGATGATATTCTCTGGGGCGTTGAACTTTCATGTTTCACGTTAAAACTTCAGGCGTGCTTACAGCATGCCGGCCGACCATATCGTCGCCTTCCTGATCAGGGTGGTTATATTGAAAATGCTCGAACACTTCTATCATTAGAATATGCTAAACAGCGAAAAAAAGTGACTCGTTACCCGTCTTTTAATGGCGCTTTGGATGAGTACCCTGCGGTGCCATTTCTAAGCCATGATGGTAAGCACTTCCAGTATGATAGTAGCGCGATCGCGGAGTGGTTAGACTCTCGAAGAAGCCATACTCATTCTGCTCTTTTCCCTGAGAAACCAGCACTACGCTTTATTGCCCAACTTATCGATGAAGCTTTTGACGAATTTGGTTTATACCTTGTGCACCATATGCGCTGGATTGGTTCAGCAAAAAGCAATCAAATGGGTAAATTGCTCGCCAAAGAGTTTCGTCATGCCTTGCCTCCCGTTGGCCCATGGTGCCTTTCAAAAAGTTTTCCCAGACGACAAGTTAGACGCTGCCCTTATTTATTCAGCATTGCACCGGCTAACTATAAATCTGGCATGCGCAAATCACTCACACCACCTAGCCGCAAGGGGTTTCCTGAGACTCACACCTTATTAAACCAGAGCTGGAAACACTATCTGAATGGAATGGAAACTATTCTATCCAAACAAGCCTATTTGCTGGGAGATCAATTTACCATTGCTGATGCGAGCGCTTACGGCCAACTCGCCATGAATCTTGTTGACCCTGAAGCCGCTGAGAAAATGCAAGTATTGGCTCCTGAAACATTTGCCTGGTTAAACCGTATTTATAACAAAGATCATCAAAATATAAACACACGACAACCAACTACTCCCCTTTTTCTTAGTAATGATATTAAGCCCTTACTTAACACTATTATGAGCACCTTCTCGGCCTTAATGGTACAAAATGCACAAGCCTATACGCTTGCCAAGAATAATGGGGAACGCATTTTTAATGAAGCCGCGTTTAATCAGGGAAAAGCATTGTACGATGGAAAGTTATGTGGCTACCCATTCCGAAGCGTTGTTAAAACATTTCAAGTTCGGGTTTGGAAGGAAATATGTGCTGCCTGGCGTGCGCTTAAAGAGTCTGAGAAAAATGAAGTTAGAAACGTTATCGACTTATGTGAATTATTTGAGACATAAGTGAGTCAAAGCCCTAAATTTTAGTATCCAGTGTGCTCATTTGATAAAGATAGACAGGGGACTTATAAAAGTCCGTCAGTCGTATTGTTTTAATAGCTTGTCGGGAAGGTAAAGCAAAATTGTTACTAATAAGAAAGTGCGTCTTTCCTTCTTCCTGCTCCAGCTTGTTTTTGATCGCCGTCATCACATCAGGAAATAGATAGCACATGATCACTGAAGCATTAGATAAATCTGCTTTTAAAAAATCTTCACGATATAGTTCTAAATTTTTTAACCCTAATACCTGTTTTAATACCTTCGTGGTTAACCATGGCAGTATTGACAGTTCATAAGCAACGATTTGTCTTTCCGGATACTTAAGCGCCAGACGAATGACTAAGTGCCCCCAACCACTCCCCAAATCATAAATAGAACCTTCTCCCGCTTCACTCGCTAACTGTATCATAGCCTGTCGCGCCTTTTTGGAGCTCGGCATGGGCGAAACGCCTGATTTAAATGATCCCCAGACGATAAAAACACCCGCTAATATCGTCAATGTAAAGAGTAAGATTTCTATTATAGGCATAAATAAATGCTCACTCGCCTTTCACATTAAACAACAGAAAACAGAACAACAACGGAAATACCCTGTAACAAAAAGGTAATGCCTGCCCCGATACGACGAGCGGTAAATGCTTTATATAACATACCATAAGCGTGCAACATTCTTGCTCCTGTAAAAGTCAGAACCATTGTCGCTACCCAGCCACTATCAACTTGCATTAACGTCATGGCTAAAATTGCCATGCCATAAATTGTGGTATGTTCTACACCGTTACCATGTGCCCGAATAGCTTGCATCATAGGTCGATAATCGCCATCACCGTAAGGTATTTTTTGGCTTATTCTTAAACGGGAAATATTAAGACCTAAAACCAAGAGCAATAATGTATTCAGCGCGACAAATATCGCAAACCAAGCAAAAGTTGTTGTCCCAACCACATCGACCATACGCCACCTCTTACTAAATATTTCATTAAGTTCTAATACGGAAATCATGCCATGGGAAGATACAATTAGAAATCTTCGTAGATGAAATGCTTTATTCCAATTGCTAGTTTAAGTACCGACATTAACTTTCTGTCAATTCTCCTACTAAGTTTTTCTGCATTGCATCTCTCACCTGCTCAGGATCATAAGGTTTAGACATTAAATAATGAAGCTTTGCTAGCGCGGCTTCCGTAGTCATATCAAAACCACTGATAACCCCCGCTTTAGCTAAAGCATTACCGGTTGCATAGCCTTTCATATTTACTTTTCCTTGCAAGCACTGCGTCAGATTAACCAAAATAATGCCTCGTTCATTCGCTTTAGACAGACAGTCTAATAAGGCACTATTTTGAGGCGCATTACCAACGCCATATGTTAATAGAATTAAAGCTTTAATTGGCTGGTGCAAGAAGTTTTCAATCAGGCTGTTAGTAATGCCCGGATACAATGTCACCACACCAATGGGTTGTGGGCTGATCGTCGCAACTTTTAATTGCTTTACTTTCCCTGAACTAATTTCACCCGCTTTTAAGCGGATATTTATACCCGCCTCCATAAGACAAGAGAAATTGGGCGAATCGAACGCATCAAAACCATCAGCATGCGTTTTAGTGGTTCTGTTTCCACGAAAGAGTCTGTTGTTGAAAAATAAGCATACTTCCGAGACTGGATGATTAGCAGCAATATACAGTGAGTTCAATAAATTAATCTGACCATCTGAGCGCAATTGAGAAAGTGGGATCTGAGATCCTGTCACGATCACCGGCTTTGATAGGTCTTGCAACATAAATGATAATGCTGACGCCGTGAAGGCCATGGTATCCGTTCCATGAAGTATCACAAAACCATCATAATCGTCATAGTTTGCTTTTATGTCGTCCGCAATCATTTGCCAGTCAGTCGGCGTCATATCAGACGAATCTATAAGCGGGTTATATTCTTGGATGGTAAAATCAGGCATTTCAGCGCGATAAAACTCCGGCAATGATTTTATATATTGGGTAAGAAAACCGGAAACAGGCGCAAACCCTTGCTCTGTTTTTTGCATACCGATGGTGCCGCCCGTGTAGGCAACATAAATGGATCGTTTCGTCATAGTTTCACTTTGACTTGGTTTAGCATTATTAGAAGCGACCTTTGCACGAGATCCGCCTGCCTAAACAGCAGCTATTAAAGAACTGAACCCCTGCTATAAAGACTACCGGAATAACGGACAGTTGCGTAGTGTAAATCACTCTAGAAGTATAGTTGTTTAAGTATGTTCACCCAAATAAAAAACAGCGTAGAGAGAGAAATGAATCCCGCTCTACGCTGCTCTCATATCATTAACCTGCCCATACAATCAAAACATTGATTTCATACGAAGCGGCTTCTCAGAGAATCACTAAACCAATTGCATTAAAGACTCTTTTGAGAAGTCTTGTAATTCATCCAAGCGGTTATTTTTCACTTTCACAACCCATTCAGGGTCTTGCAGTAAAGCTCGGCCAACGGCGACTAATTCAAACTCATTTTTGCCGACTCGATCTGATAGTTGCTGGATCGAACCGGACTCAACACCCGCTTTGTCAGACATATCCAAGCTTCCACCGTCTTCATCGATAAAACTACTATCAAGGCCAACACTGCCTACTGTAATAACAGGTTTACCCGTCAGTTCTTTCGTCCAACCTGCCAGGTTCATGTCTGAGCCTTCAAATTCTTTTTCCCAAAATCGACGCGTACTACAATGAAATATATCCACCCCTGCATCAACTAGCGGCATCAAGAATGCTTTTAATTCTTCAGGTGTTTCTGCCAAGCGCGCAGAGTAGTCTTGCTGCTTCCATTGAGAGAATCGCAGGATAATAGGGTAATCATCTCCAACACGCTTGCGAATGGCTTGAATGATTTCAACCGCAAATTTAGTACGTGAAGGTAAATCGCCACCATATTCATCAGTACGCTGGTTTGAGCCTGCCCAAAAAAACTGATCAACCAGATAGCCATGCGCACCATGGATTTCAACGGCATCGAAACCTATTTCTTTTGCATCTTCGGCTGCTTGTGCAAAAGCTTCAACCACCTCATCAATATCTTGCTGACTCATTGCAATACCGTTTTCTTTACCAGGCTTAAACAAACCTGATGGGCTGTAACCTGGCACCGACTTATCAGGTTCGGTGCCTTCTTTACGGACGGCTCCAACATGCCAAAGTTGCGGAGCAATTTTACCCCCTTTGGCATGAACGGCATCGACAACTTTTTTCCAGCCAGCTAAAGCTTTTTCACCATGCATGAAAGGAACGCGAGGATAACCATTAGCCGCTTTGTGCCCAACCGGTGTACCTTCAGTGATGATCAGCCCTACTTCATTTTCTGCACGACGCTCATAATAAGCCACAACAAGGTCATTAGGCGCATTACCCGGTGAAAATGTACGCGTCATAGGCGCCATTACAATACGGTTTTGCAATGACAACGGCCCTAGTTGGATCGGTTGGAATAATGGATTTTCAGTGTTCATGGTTTTCTCCGGTTTGTCTTAAGAGATGTTCAAATTGTTTCATGGTTTGATGAAACAGATCTTGTCCATGCAAACGCGCATAATATAGAGCGCCTTTGCAACTAAATATAAATAAAGCAGCCATCGCTTTCGAATCTTCTTGAGCGATAAACTCCCCATTCTGTCCGCCTTCAGTCATGACTTTCGTCACCCAACCTAATTCAAGGTCATCCAATGATTTTAATGCGAGTGTCATGGGCTCGGATAATTTATTCAAATCACTGTACAAAGCGCTTATCGGGCACATTTTATGGTCTGTTAATGTGTGCTTTATGGCTGCCTGTAAATACCGCTCTAATTTATTCCAGTTAGAGGTTCCCTTCGTGTCGAAATGCTCTAAGCCTTGTGATAACCAGTCGTGAGTCCATTCGCACAACGCTAAGCCCAAGTCATCTTTTTTGGGGTAGTGATGGTGAACACTTGCTTTGGTAATACCTAAGGCGCGTGAAAGATCTAAATAGCTAAAGCCATGAAATCCATGCTCACGCAGTAAATCGGCTGATAGCTCAACTATCTGTTGTTTAGTGTTCATTTTTTGATCCGTTCACAATAAGCCACACAGCCTACCTACCGATAGGTAGGCTAGTCAAGTAAATTTATATTAAGCAATACAAAAGCAGAACTTTTCAGGGCATCAGTATGATCAAACAAATATAAGAGCACTTAATTACGGCTTAAAGTACACCGAAATGACGGGGATAAGGTAGATTCCAGTTAGTATGGCCATCTGAATATCTGAGATTTATATTGTACGAAGCTCTCAATAGGCATTACAGAAGGCGTTATTTTATCAAGAGCTATGTACATAGCGGATTACTAACTTTCAATAACCGCCTGTAGAATTTGCTCTTCTAGATCCTGCCATGCTTGAGCATGTTGCCCAATCACTTCAATTCGGCTATCCAATGTTTCACCTACATCAAAATAACTCAATGAACCATCGCTTTGATTAAAGCTAATTCCACCCTGTTCAGTAATGAAAACCCCTTTTAATCGCTCTACATCCAAGCCCGAAAAGAGTATCAGAAGCTTGGTCCGGTCAAATATAAAACGGGGCTCAAATACCCAGCCGCTACTTTTATACCCTTCTCCTGAATTATCTTTTCTAACAAAGCCCTCTACCGGGAAATCAATAACTCCTTGAGTTAAGACTTCACTTTCTTGTGAGTGGTGGTGATGAATCTTGTTAGCACTTACTGCTGTACGGCTTGCTAGCATCAACCAGTCCAAGTTAATGCGCCCTTGAGAAATACTATAAAAAGGAACATCGCCCAAGTTCAAACTTTTTAGATATCGGTTCAAGTTAGCTAAGTCATGGCTATCGGAAAGGTCGTTTTTATTAGAAATGATGATATCGGCGATTTGAAGCTGCTGTTTAAACGTTTCATGCTCGGTATAACGTGTATCAGATACCTTTCGCGCATCCACCAACGTGAGCGTTGCCTTAACATCCAATACCCCTTGATAGCTAGAGTGGGATAAGGCATTTAATACTTCTAGCGGGTGTCCAAGCCCGGTAGGCTCAATAATTAAACGGTCGGGCTGACTTCGCGTGATAAGTTGGTTCAGAGCAATTTGCATCGGTACACCTGAAGCGCAACACATACACCCTCCCGGTACTTCTCGAATAAAAACACCCTCCTCTTTTTCTGCCCCCTGCCCGGCTAATAAACTGGCATCCAAGCCAATTTCTCCAAACTCATTCACCAGTACCGCCCACTTTTCTGAGCGAGGTTTCATATCCAGTAGATGACGGATAGCTGTCGTTTTACCTACTCCCAAAAAACCGGTGATCACATTCACAGGAATAGCACGTTTAACTTGTTTCATATTATTTACCTTGTTTAATGAGCTATACTACTTTGATTCAGATTAAATATTGAGTGCATGACGATGAATATCCTTAACAAAATAGCGTTAGCTGCGGTCATTTTAATGATGTCTGCGCAGACACAGGCAGAGCTTGAGCTATTAGATGATGAGAAAATGAGTGATATCAAAGCCCAGTCAGGCATCACTATTGATATTGAACTTGAGCTATCTGTGGGTGAGTTTGCCTTTAAGGATGGCGGTAGCATTTTAGTTCAAGGTTTACATATCGGCGGAAGTAAAAATGGCTCAGGTCGCACCTATTCCTATTCGTCAAAATAACCCTTCACTTCCCTCCTTCATTTATCCCGTCAGTAACTTGTAGCCTCAACAAATCATAGGCAGTATAATTTGCCACAAAACCGTAGGGCCGTGAGGCTGTCTATGCGAGTTATATGATGAAAAGAGTGAGACTGTAAGTGACCAGTAAGAAATTTGTAGTGCCTACCCCCACCTATACGGTGATACAACGAGAAGATGAAGGTTCACAGGTTTATGCCGCCGTGAATACCACATTAGCAACATTGAAAGAAGAACAGAAAAAACTGTTTGGCTGGCAACTATCACTAATACTTGACTTGGAAACCGAAGATGAAAAGGGCTTGACCTTAGATCATGAAGCAAAAGCCATAGAACCTTTCTGCCAGCAAGTGGAGTCTGACCTTCGCACCAATGGTAACGCCATTCCTCTCGCTAGAATTACTTGGCACAAAACACGTGAATTACTGTTTCGTGTATACAACCCAGCTATAGCTGATGAACAAATTAAAAAACTGATCGAATCGGAATCTAACCCTCGGCCTTTTAACTATACGATCGACCCGGATGATAGTTGGAAAATGGCAGATGATTATCTCAAACAATTTACCAAGTAGTTGCCATTAACTTGAAAGGTCAGAAACAACGCGTACCTGATCTTTTTCAAACTTAAGATAAAAACAGCTGCGTCGCATGGTATGACAGGCAGCGCCATCTTGCTCAATCTCTGCCAGTAATACATCGCCGTCACAGTCCGTTCTTAATGTTTTTAGCGTTTGCCAGTGTCCTGAACTTTCACCTTTTCGCCATAGTGCTTTTCGTGAGCGAGACCAGTAGCACATTTTGCCAGTTTGTAATGTCTCTTCTAGCGATTCACGATTCATCCATGCAAACATCAATACTGCTTTTGTATGTTCATCTTGAGCAATCACAGGAATAAGACCATCTTCATTGACGGTTAGCTCTGTCAGTACTTTTTCTAAAGCATAAACCGTATTTTCGGGGTCACTTTCAATCGATTTAAACCAAGCTTTCATGACAAGGGTCCTATTCTTCTATAAGAGTCTAAGCACTTAAATGTTTTGGTTTGGAAAGCTTACTCATCATACTGCCATTCATGCCAAATAAAAATGACAGTACATAGAAACTTCCCAGAATAAGAATAATTGATGGACTCGTCGGCCAACCTACATGGTAAGACAATAGCAGCCCAGCATAACAACTTATAATAGCGAGAAGACATGACAGCACTAACAGCATATCCAAGCCTTTTACCCAATAGCGCGCAGATGCTGAAGGAAGGATCATCATCCCTACTGACATAAGCGTCCCTAATGCATTAAAGCCACCCACCAAATTCAACACCACAAGTACTAAAAACGAGAAATGAGCCAAGGGACTTAGACGGCTAACGGATTGTAAAAATTGACTGTCCATACACTCAACCACCAAGGGTCTGAACAAAATTGCCAAGGCAAACAATGTCACCGTGCAAATCCCTGCAAGTAAATAAAGCGCATCATTATTTAATGCCAGAGCAGAACCAAATAAGACATGTAATAAATCAACCTGGCTACCATTAACGGAGATAATCAAGACCCCTACAGAAAGTGAAATCAGGTAAAAGGCAGCCATACTGGCATCTTCAGCTACATCAGTTAAACGCGAAACCAAACCTGACAAGACAGCCACTAAGCAGCCCGCGACGATACCGCCAATGGTCATTGCCTCAATTGATAAACCAGCCACTAAAAAACCTACCGCAGCACCAGGTAAAATAGCATGCGCCATGGCATCACCCGTTAAACTCATTCGACGCAACATTAAGAACACGCCAATCGGTGCGGCACTGACAGAAATTGCTAAACAACCCATTAAGGCACGTTGCATAAAGGCAAATTCGAGGAAAGGGGAAATTAGATAATCAAACAAGTTTAACACCTCTAATCATGCCCGCAATGGTCAGCGTGTTCGTCAAATGCTTCATTCAACTGCCGTGCTTTAAGCCAGTTTTCTTTCGTCAAAACATCGTTTGTTGCACCATAAGCAATGGGCTCACGCGACAATAATAAACTATGAGGAAAATGATTTTTCACCTGATCAAGATCATGCAACACGGCAATAATGGTTTTTCCTGATTGATGCCAGCTTTCTATGAGATGCATTAAGTCATGCGTCGTACGGCTGTCGATTCCTGTAAACGGTTCATCCAATAGAATTAAATCTGCCTCTTGCACTAAAAGTCGCGCAAATAAGACTCGCTGCATTTGTCCACCCGAAAGTGAACCAATCAGACGTTTTTCAAAACCGCTCAAACCCAATTGATTTAAAGCAGAAGCTACGCGCTGCTTATGTTGTTTTCTTAAACGACCAAACGCACCGGTTTCTCGCCATGTTCCTAAAGACACCATTTCTTGAACACTAAGCGGAAAGCTGCGATCAACTTGATTTAACTGAGGCAAATAAGCAATATCACTACGCTGAATATCATGCAGCGTGATTGAACCTTCTAAAGGTGAAACTTGCCCCATAAAACCTTTTAGCAAGGTCGTTTTACCGGCACCATTTGGGCCGACCAAGGCCATCAAAGTACCACGCTCAATTTGAATGGATAAATGGTGTACCGCAGGGTGCAGCTCGTAGCCAAGCGTTACATTGTCGCACTCAAGAATCATATCGGGCTCGCTTAAGATTATTGTGCAACAAGGAAAACCCCAACACAGATTAGCCCACTTAAACTGGCTGCAATCAGCATGCGTTGAAAAAGACCAATTTCAAGGAGCGTTCGGCGAGACATAAGTAAAACTACGTGAGAGTAATATGAATAAATAGCGGCACGATGGTATGTGATAGTTATCTAAAAAGCAATTTAGCCTGATTTACCCAAATAATAGAATATCAAAGTTTTGCACAACGGCCTTTCGATTAAACAACCCTATAAGAACTGAATCCCGGCAAGATGACTACCGGAATAACAGAGGGAGACAGGGAGTTGAGTCGTACAAAACACTCCATAAGTTAAGAAAGTAAAATATAGCGCTCTAAATCGTACAAGACAATTCTTACTTTGAAGCCCCATTACCTGAAATAATCAAGGCTTTCAATTCTTGTATTTCTTTCTGTAAATCATCCAGACTTGCTCGGCCTTGGGCCTTGTCCTCCTCCTCTTTTATGCGATGGTTTTCTTCTTCTAACACATTTACAACAATACCAATGACCATATTTAAGAAAGCGAAAGCTGTAAAAAAAATAAAGGTAATGAAGTATGTCCAGCTTAGACTGTATACCGTCATTACTTCATACATCACATCGGTCCAGTCTTCGAATGTCATGACTCGAAATAACGTTAATAAGGAGATGGCTATATCTCCCCATAAAACAGGGTTAATTTCTGCAAAGAAAGTGGTGCCAATCGCGGCATAAATATAAAAAATGATAAACATAAGCAAAACGACGTAGCCGAGTTGAGGTAGTGCTTTTAATAGGGAGTTTAATAACAGGCGTAATTCAGGAATGATAGAGATCATTCTTAATACTCTGAAAATTCGTATCAAGCGACCAACTAAAGCAAGCTCGCTGTTGTCAATTGGCACCAAACTAACCACCACAATCAGCGTATCGAACACATTCCAACCACTTTTAAAAAAATACCGCTTATGCTCTTCCCCTAAAAATCGTATTATAATTTCGATTAAGAAAAGCAGGGTTATTCCCCAGTCCAGCCATATCATGAGTATGTGAACGCTCTCTGGAATTTCATAACTTTTCGCGCCAATCAGCAGAGCAGAAAAAACGATAACGAAAACAATAAAAAGTTCAAAGGCTTTGTGGCTTCTGATACTTAGAAATTTTTTCTGGAGTGTTTGGGTATTCATAAAAGATAATTTTCCATATGTCACAGGTCAGACTATTTTCAAATTTTCGCAATTTTATTACAGCCAGAAAAAATAACTAGATTAGAATGTACTTTATCGATAAAATTTGTGACTAATAGTCACTTAATGACCAAAAAAGACTTTCAGGGAATACAAATGCTAGGCTGCTGCAGTACAACAACAGATGAAAAACCAATTTCACGCAAACAAAGAGAGTTTGCCCGACGAGAGCAAGAAATTCTTGCTGCTGCAGTTAGCCTTTTTGAAAACCCTCACTGGGAAACAGTTACCGTTGAGCAAATTGCAAAAAAGGCTGAAATTGGTAAAGGCACTGTTTATAAACATTTCACCTGCAAAGATGATATTTATGCCAACATCTCGACAGGTTTTATGACACGGATTCTAACAGCCTATCGTATACATGATGAGCGCACGGAAATCATTGATGCCATTAAAGAAATTATCAGCACATCTTTTGAAATGTTCTTAGGCAACCCAGCTGAGGCGCGCGTTTCATTTTATTGTAAACGAGGTGATTTTCGTGAGCGACTGACGCCTGAGCTTAAAGCTGAATTTGAAATGCTTGATGAGCAATTCACCGGATATATTGGCACCATTTTACAAAAAGGAATTAATCAGGGCCTGCTTCCTAATAAGCCTGTTGAGCACTTAATGATGGGGTTGGAAGCGACCTTTGATGGCGCAATAGGATCAATCTGGAATGGCGATATCAATTGCCCCCAAGTTGAAGATCAGGAAACCTATATCACGATTATTAGTGAATATATGGTAGCGGGGTTAGTAGGTTTAAAGAAATAAAATAGGGTGCCACTATAGGTGCACCCCCTCATCGTAGATATATCTGTTATTCATCTAAGTAACCAAACCGTTCCTGAAGCTTGATTTACAATAGCAGATTACGCCCATTCCGTTTTTTACGAAATAGACGGAAACCTGAAAATAAGTAAAAAATACCTTAAAAGTTATGCCGCCTTCTTATAAAACTTCCGTCTTTATCGTTTCGGACATAGTGCTCTCGGGTGTAGTGTTAGTCGCCGTTTCAGACTCTTGACTTTCGACCTTTAAGACCTGAGGCAGTTCAAACTGAATTTGTTTTCGAGACCAGTCAATTTGACTTACCCGAACATGTACAAGTTGATCAAGCACAAAAGATTGCTCTTTACCCGTTAAACAAAGTAAATCCTGATTAAAGCTATATTTACCATCCATATCTTTTGTAGAAACAAAACCCTCAATGCCGCTTTCAGTCAAACGAACTTGAAAGCCGGTTGAAAATGTTCGTAGTACACTCGCCTCATGAACATCTTTGTTTTTCGCCATAAACTGGCACTTTAGCCATTGCTCGACATCAAAAACAGCACCTTTAGCATGCTGCCATTTGTCTTCTAAATTCGCTAAATGCTTACTATCAATGACTTCTGTCAACTTGCCATCTTTCAAAGAATTGAGCTGTTTATGTATAAGATAATCGTTCGCTTTTCGTAGTGGCGAAGTAAATGTTGTGTATTGCTCTAAGCCCATACCAAAATGAGGAGCAGGAATTGAAACCGGGCGGCTCTTTTCTAGCTGGCGCGCCATTACTCGATGAACAGGCTTTAAATCATCCGATGCTGAAACAGTGCTCATCGCCTGAACAAAACCGCCTAAGGTAGATAGGTCCAGATTTTCATCAGTGCCAAGACTTTCATTAATGATTTTCTGAACCGGCTCAAGACGGTCACTTCGCAGACCTAGGTGGGAAATAAACAAACTATCCTTACCACTCTCAGCAATCATCTTGGCGATACAACGATTGGCTGCAACCATAGATTCTTCAACTATCTTATGCGCTAAGGTACTGGTTTTTTTACTGATCGATGCAATTTTTTGCTTTTCATCTATGGCCAGAGAAAACTCGGTTCGGTTTGAATGAATTAATAGATTCTTTTCTCTCCATTGGCACAAAGCATCTGAAAGCGCCTGTAAACACGATAAGACCGGTTTTACTGATTCATCAACCTGAACTTCACCCTCAGATGATAAGTATGCACTTACTTCGGTGTAGCTCATTTTCTGACGAGACCGAATAATTGCACTAGTAAGACTATATTCACCTAAAGCGCCATCAGCCATAACCTGAATATTCATTACTTTAACTAACCGGTCTTTACCTGCCACGAGCGAACATAAGTCACCGGCTAATTTTTCAGGTAACATTGGAACTTGCTGGCCGGGGAAGTAAATGGAGGTTGCACGTAATAGCGCCGTTTTCTCAATTGCTGACCCTGCATCGATTAAAGCACAAGGGTCTGCAATCGCGACACTTAGCATCCAACCCAGGTCATTCTCGGTGACATATAACGCATCGTCCATATCAACGGTTGATTCAGCATCAATAGTCACAAACGGTATTGCGCTTAAGTCTTCACGTCCGGCTTTCTTTAATTCAATCGTCGACTCATCTAATGTCGCTAATTGTTTCTCAACCTGGTCATTCCACACGGTACTAATGTCATATTTACTGCAGGCATAGCTTCTTTCTATCCCGACAACTTGATCATTGCCCAAAATTTCAATGACACTTGCCTGTGCTTTACCTGTCTTAAATGGATGCTGGGTAATACGACATTTGACTAGATCTTTCGCATTGGCATTTTTCCGTTTCTGCGGAGGTACAAACAGCCACCGACTTAAGCCAGGAATATCAGGTTCTACAAAATGGGTTTTTCCTTTTGTGACATACTTTCCACAAAATACTTTAGTCGGCGACTCGAGCAAACGCTCAATTTTAGCCATTTTTTTCTTTTTTGCGTCTTTTATAATTTCAACTTCAACACGGTCGCCCGGAAATACTTTTTGCATCTCATCTGGCGGTAAATAAACATCCTTACCTATATCCAACGTAACGAATCCGAATTTATGGGCTGACCCTTTTACTGTTCCATTCTCGATGTTACGACTTGATTTTATATCGCTTTTTAGCTGTTTGAGTTGGTTTAGGGTATCTAGCTTTAACATTAAAAGGTCCTGTAAGAAATTCGTCTAGTCATGTTCGTAGTTCAAAAAATTAATCGTACAAAAAAATCGCATCAAATGTGGGAGTTAATCATTACCGGGTTACCAAGGTCAAAAACTCACTTCGAGTTGCTTGTGAATCGCGGAAAGCACCTAACATAACGGAAGTATTCATTGATGAGTTTTGCTTTTGTACGCCACGCATCATCATGCACATATGTTGAGATTCAATAATAACAGCCACCCCTTTTGCTCCGGTCACTTCTTGTACGGTTTCAGCAACTTGTCGCGTTAGATTTTCTTGAATTTGGAAGCGTTGAGCGTACATGTCAACAATTCGAGCAAATTTTGATAAGCCCAATACCTTCCCGTCAGGAAGATAAGCAATATGACACTTGCCAATAAAGGGTAATAAATGATGTTCACAAAGTGAGTAGAGTTCAATATCTTTAATGATTACCATTTGATCATTATCAGACTCAAATACAGCATCATTAACAATTTCATCAATATTCTTGGCATAACCTTGCGTTAAGAATTGCATGGCTTTAGCCGCGCGCATAGGAGTATCGAGCATACCCTCCCGTGCACTGTCTTCTCCTAGATCATCAATGATGGCTTTGTAGTGTTTTGATATCGCGTCTAGCATTCAAATTTCCAGTTGCTTTACTAAGGGCTGTTTATCTTAAGTACAGAAGGGGGCAATTTTACATGCTTATTAGACGATAGGAAATATTTTTAATGAGAACGCATTAAGGAGGTAAAATATAGAAGCCAACAGACTACTTATACCCAATTTAGAAATAACCGGGTAGCGTGGGCCTTTAAGGCGCTGAGTTAGATAATTTCCAACTCAGCTTTAATCGCTTCAGCCTCAGCGATTAACACTTGGCAGCGCAATAATCCGGACGATTGTTTTGCTTTTTCAATTTGACCGCACTTACTTAAATATAAGCGGCGTAGTACTTCCATTCTAGAGTGTTTGTCATATGTCATGATCGTACTCCTACTCGTTTCTGTCACTTAACTACATGCCTACCCTTACACAATAAAGTCTCTCTACTTAGTGTATCGGCTGATTGGTCAGATAGTTTATCCATCAACCTTATATATTTAACAAGCAAAATAAACGCCATATAAAGCATTTACTTTATCAGCTTAAGATAAGCTTATACTCATTTCTTATATTTCCTTTTAAATCAAATAAATACTCAATATTTTTATACAAAAAAACCCTCCTGCTTCAATAAAAAATCGAGAAGCTAAAAGGGTTTCAAAAAGAACTGTAAAAATTTTCAACAGACAACGGCAAAAAACCGTCGATGTTATGTATTAAGAAAGGGACTGAAGCTGATCAGAAAGTTGCTGTAGCAAGTCATTGATATTATCTTCATTTGAGGTATTTTCAAGCATTGAAAACAGATTGGCTTTCAATTGTTCAGCTTCGTCTGTTTGTGCAGAGAAACTGGAAGACAGGCCATTTACAACACTGGCACTACTACTTGCTACGTCCTCCATTGAGGCAAGGTTATTCATAGTCTCTTTTGCAATCGTGACGCTATTACTCATCACTTCAGCAACTTCTTGCTGCTTAGAAATAACAGAGTTAGAAATTTCAGTAATTTTTGTAATTTCGCCCTGAATTTCTTCTGCTGATTGGTTGGATGTATTTGCCAGTTGCCGTACTTCATCGGCCACCACAGCAAAACCCCGCCCATGTTCACCCGCCCGTGCGGCTTCAATTGCAGCGTTCAATGCCAACAAATTAGTTTGATCGGCAATTGCTTTAATTGACTCCAGCAATTTACTTATTGTTTTATTACTTTCATCCAAACTTTCTAAAAGAGATGTAAACTCGGAAATATTACGCGATGATGTTTCAACGTTATTTGAGAGTTGCCTCATATCTGCATTACATTGCTGTGAAACTTCAGCTGTTTGGTTCGATGTCTCTGATGCCTGTTGGACAGATGATAAAATCATCTGTCCTTGTCCAATTAATGAATCCAAGCCTTGGCAGCTTCCTTCAACTTGACGAATAAGACCATCACTTCCCTCACGTTTTTGCTCTACAGAAGAGGTAATCGCTTGAATCAGTGATAAAGGGTCTTGCGCAAAAAATTGATCAAGCAGGGCCGCTTTTGTTTCCAAGGCCTGCAGATCAACCTTGTCAACAGCAACTTCATTCACTTTCAATGCATTTTTATTCAATCCAAACATGGCTCTACCTAAGTCTATTCGTTACATTGCTCCCCCCCTGCTAGCTAGTAACAACAGAGGGTAAGGCTGATTCGATGTATAAACCGCTATTCATTCTAACTTCGCTTCTTATTTCCGGCGCCCTATTTTTGACGTAAAGAAGAGAAACTTAACGGATAATAATTTATATGTAGATTTATTTTAGCTACTAATTCAGATTTTGCTCACTCAAATACCAAATTTAATTAAAGCACGGTCCTATTTAGCCAGTCTTCCCAGCTCTCTGCACCATCATGAGTCATCGTTTTACTTCGTATTTGAATATTGTTTTGGAGATTAAAGTCGTAGTCTTTGCTTGATTTAACAAGTTCATCAGCCAGTAACAATGCGCTCTCAAGTACCGTACTGGGCAACAAAACGATAAAAATCCCATCGCTATAACGACATAAAATGTCTGTATTTCGTAAGCGGCTAGACCAAACTTGAGCAAGCGAAGTCAAATACTGATCAAACCGCTCATTCCCCAGCAGAGCAATTTGCTTAGATGGCTCATTTATCTGTAAAGAAATCATCGACATATTAATTTGATAACGTCTACAGATATCTGAAGCCTTAATAATTTCATGCTGAAAACACACTCTATTTACGCAGCCGGTTAATGCATCATGAGTCTGAGAACGCTTAAGTGCTGATTTTAAGTATACGTGTTGAGTTGCCAGCATATTCGCAATGACCATTAACACAAAGAATGGCAGTAACCTAGCCGTTCCATTTGTAAAATAATCATCAGTATAAAATACGGCCTGTAATACAATTAACCCTGTTACATTAATAATATTCGCTGCTTTTAAATTTAGTAACAGGTAAGCGCAAGGAATGAGAATAAAAAGCCAGTCTAACTCCCATCCCTGCCTAACCGAATTCGAACTAAGAATGGCAACCCAGAAAACAGTAATACAAAACATAGCAACTCGCAGACTAAACTTTTTATTCTGAGAGTTAATCAAGTAATAAAACTGACCGCCTCCTGCCAAAATAAACAGAATACTTTGCCAGTAAAATCCTTGTGAGACCAAACTAAATGTTTGGTAAAGGGAAATAAATAATAAAGATATCGAAGCGGTATCAAGGCGAGATTTATCGAAATTCGATTTCGTGAGATTACCAAATAAGCCCATAAGTCAGGCACCGTTTACTTTATATATGTGAATACACTAATGATTCTAAATAACCAAGGTTAGGGATTGTAGCATCTTCACCATCCACCTTGATTAAGGCTGAATCTGCAACCCCAGGCTTTTGCTTGGTCTTTTTGATAATATCGTCACTCACTTTTACCAGTCGAGGAATACCTTGTGTAATGATTGCAAAAAAAGGTAAGGCATCATGGTGCTTGCCAATGGTATTAATAACCGCAATTCGTGCTGCTGCTGAAGTTTCATTTTGTTTAAGGTCATTGGCAATTTCATATGAAATAACCGGGATATCAATCCCCCGCCAATGCACTGTCCCTAAAAAATATTCAGGGGCATCATTCCGTTTTTTTGGCTCTTGATAAGCAACCACTTCAGCAACACTGACATTAGGTAGTAATAATTGCTTATTACTCACGGGAAGATACAAACTAGCGATAACACTTTGAGATTCCGACACACTCACAGTCCTCAATTCAAATTTTGTTGGTCATCATGATAAATATCCTGTCCAGCAAGAGCCGATTTTGTTGGTGTTGCAGGCTCATCATTTAACATAATGGGTATACTACCGGCACGCGCAATTAATGCTTGAGCTAAAGCTTTAGGTGTTGCCGTTAATTCCGTACATTCTAAATCGATAATAGATTGCGGCATAGAGCCATTTGCGCAACTTTCTGGTGTTTGCGTCCATACAGAACAACCTTGACGCTGCATTCTTGGAGCCAATAAAGCACCATCATTTCCCATACCACTAAACACAATCACATGACAGCGGGCACCATAGTGACGAAGAAGATTTGCCAAAAGATGATCGATGGATGGTCCGTATGGGCCATCCCAAGGGCTATTCTTTATCGAAATACCATCGGCATTAAAAACAACTTCATGATCAACCGGGACAACAGCCACCTCGCCTTCCCGCAAACAACTTCCTTGCACCATTGACTTTAAATCCAAATTAGAATGTCGGCCAAGTACATTTGTTAGTACATGAGAAAAGTGGGCATCAATATGCTGCGCATATAAAAATCCAACGTTAATGTTAATGGGCATTTCATCTAAAAACTCTTTAACGGCTGCAGGCCCACCAAGTGATGCAGCTAAAACCCATATTTCCTTTGCGACAGGCCTTTGCTTAGAAGAAGAACCACTTTCTAATGCTTCAGATGCGAGAACCTGTGGTTGGTTCGCAACTTTCGTATCTAAAGCAAGAAGCGATGCTTCTGACTCCAATATTTCAACACTTCCAAGATGTTCTTCCAACTTATCAAATAAACGACGCTCCCAAGAAATATAACCTTCATCGTTTTTGGGAGGTGCTTTACCTAAACCAAATAAAACCGGCACTTCCCCTTGATCAATCAAGTGATCCAAGGCATCAGATTCAAACTCTTCGTCATCAAGTTCTAACAACCAGCAGTCAACTTGCTCCACTCGCTCTTGACGCTGACCTTCAAGCAATGATGGATCACAGATGATGGCAATATTTAAACCATACCGTACCAAAACATTTTGCAGAACATGTCGCTGCAATGCACAATCTGAAATTACGCCAATATAAGGGCGGTGTTGAGTCGCTTCGAGTTCCGTCACAATTAGTTTAAATACTTCTCAATGTTCTCTAATAGATCATGTTCTTGGAATGGCTTACCTAAATAGCCATTGACACCAATTGATAAAGCCCGATCTTTGTGTTTTTGGCCTGTTCTTGAAGTAATCATAATGATCGGGATATCTTGTAAACGTTCATCATGTCGAACGAGTGTCGCCACTTCGAAACCATCCATTCGAGGCATTTCAATATCCAGCAACATAACATCCGGCTTACAATCTTGAAGTGTTGCAATAGCATCAACTCCGTCTTTTGCAGTAATAACCTCATAACCATTTCGCTCTAACAGCCTGGTCGTTACTTTTCTCACCGTAACAGAGTCGTCAATTACCATAACTAATGAAGCTTTTTCTATATCTCTGGGTATCACCTCTAGCGCACTTACACTATCAAGAAGCCCAGCACTCTCATCACGAATCAGCGCAGGAAGGTCCAGAATAACAACAACGCTACCGTCTCCCAATATCGTTGCTCCTGATGCGCCATGCACATTCGAAAACTGCGGCCCTAAGCTCTTTACAACGATTTCCCGACTACCCATCAAGCTGTCAACTTGAAGCGCCATCGGTTTATCTGCTCCCCTAACAAGTATTACCGGTAGAGGTAAAGGCTGACCCTGAAGCTTAGGGTGATGAGTACTATGTAATAGTTTCCCTAAGTATTGAAGGTTATATTCACGCCCAGCGTACTCATACATCGGCGCATCTGGCTTATAATATTCTTCCAGTTCATAAGCACTAACACGAACAATACCTTCAATTGTATTCAAGGGTATTGCGTAGAAATCCTCTCCCGTATTCACCATTAATGCTCTGTTTACAGACACTGTAAACGGTAAGCGGACGGTAAACTCTGTGCCTTTCCCTAATGTAGAATCAATATCAATCGTGCCGCCCATTTGCTTAATTTCACTGGCAACCACGTCCATACCCACACCACGCCCTGATATTTGCGTGACCTTCTCTGCCGTACTAAAACCCGGAAGCATAATAAACTGCATAATTTCACTATGCGTTGGTTTGGCATTCTTCTCCACTAAACCTTGTTTAATAGCTTTTTTGAGTACAACTTTATCATTAACACCTGCGCCATCATCAGTCATTTTAAGGGCTATATTTCCACCCTCTCTCATTAGCGACAATATAATTTGGCCACTCTCTGGCTTACCTGCTTTTTTACGGTCTTCGGCTGATTCAATACCATGGTCCAATGCATTTCTAAGCATATGTTCAAGCGGTGCAACCATTCGTTCCAATACAGAACGATCCATTTCTCCTTCAGCATTTAAAGCATCAAACTCTACCTGCTTACCTAACTCTGTACCTATCTGCCTAACAATTCGTCTGAGTCTTGGTACGATTGACGAGAACGGAATCATCCGTGTCTTCATCAAGCCTTCTTGTAATTCGGAGTTGATACGAGATTGCTGTAATAACAGTGTTTCTGCATCACGCGCACGATTTGCCAAAGTGTCACGCAAGTCTAGTAAATCAGAGGTACTTTCTGACAATGCTCTGGAGAGCTGTTGAATAGATGAATATCGATCCATTTCCAGTGGGTCGAAGTCAGCATAATCCGGTGCTTTTATACCTTCTTTTTCAGTCGTAAATAGCACCTGCGCTTCCGTTTCCATATCCATTCTTCGAAGCTGCTCACGAAGACGCTCAATAGTGGCTGACATTTCTTCAAGCGTAAAACCAAAGTCACTAATCTGCTGCTCTAAACGGCCCCGAGAGATACTGGTTTCACCCGCTAAATTGACTAAAGACTCCAATAGGTCAGATGAAACCCGAATGGTTTCTTGAGGTGCGGCTTTCTGAATTATCTTCGGAGCACCGTCAGCCTTTGGTGCTTGCTCTTTAGCATCCGCCTTAGGTTTTTTAGCGTCCTCCTTTAATTTTTCAGGTTCTGGCGCTTCCGGTTTTGGTTTTGCCACCTCTGCTTGAGTTGGTTCTGCCAGTTTCTGTATTTCATCGACAAGCTTCAGGAGAGTATCCTGTTTTGCTAAAACAGCTTGCTTTAAATCACCGTCAAATGATTCTTTTATCTTCTGGGCTTCTAACAATCGCGATTCAAGTGCATGGCTTTCATCTGCAAGCCCACTTATATTTGATAATCTAGCGCCGCCTTTCAGAGTATGTAAAATTCGTTGAATTTCTAAATTACAGCTTTCATTAGTTGGTGCTTTTGACCATTCAGAGATCTGTTCTTCCAAAGCCTCAATTAATTCACGAGCCTCTTCGATAAACATCTCAACAACTTCAGCATCAATTTCATCCAAATCACCCAATACTGAGGTTGTAAGTACATTAGGCATTTGGCTTACAAGCGCGGCATTGGCTTCTGAATATCCACCAGCTTGGTTTATTTCTGATATCAACTCTGGTGATGAGGCAATCACCGTTCCGTGTATGAGGCTTTCTAACATTTCTGTTAGCTCTTGATATGCTTTTGTCACCACCACTAACAAGGATTTATGATCAGGTATCTTACCTTCAATTAACTGCTCTAAGCGATGATTCACTGCATCGGCTAAATCACCAATTGCATCGACATCCGCCAAACGCGCCCCCCCTTTCAGGGTGTGCATTTCTCGTTGTAGCTCAACGATGCCATCAACGCCATCTTCATCCTCTCTCCAATGATCCAGATAGTCTGCAGCAGCCGTTAGAATATCCTTACTCTCATCAATAAATAATGGTAATAAGTCTCCTTCAAATAAGTCCTCGGGTACGCTATCTTCTATAGGAACACCCTGAGATTCACTTTCCAACTCAGCTTTGACTTCAATTTCTGTCGTTATAGTAGGTTCGACAAAAGTAGTCTCTGCTTCTGTCTCTGTACCACCGACACTACCTGTTTTAACTACATGCTTAATTTGTTCTAGTAATTCGACGGCTGTCGGAGCATTGCGGCCCTCACTAATCGCGTCAACCATATTTGCCAAGGCATCATGGCAACTTAAGCATAATGTGACCATGCCCGCAGATGCATCAAAACGACTATCAACAATAAGTTCAAATAGAGTTTCCAGCTCATGAGATAGGTCACCAATACTATCTATCTCTGCCATTCGCGCACCCCCTTTTAGGGTATGCAACTCACGCTGTAATTCGGCAACCAGAGTAATACTTTGAGTATCATTTTCCCATTGGTGTAGAAGCTCTCCAGATGTGTGAATGATCTCATTCGCTTCTTCTAAGAAAATTTCAGCTAACTCAGGATCTAAGTCTAATGTCGAACCTTCACTACTTTCTTCTTGCGGTTCGGGTAGTGATGCATCAAAGACTGACTCCTCTTGAGTCTCTTTGTCTGAAATAACAGCATCTGACGGCACTTCAGTTGCGTCTTGTTCCAGAACTTCATCAATCTGCGAGGCTTGCTGAAGCTTTTCAATCAAACCAGCTTGAGCCCTGCAAGGCTTGCCCTGTTCAACGGACGCTAACATTTCGCTTAAAGCACTACAGGAGTCTTCAAGTAAACTAATTAGCAGTTCGCCCAAAACAGAGTGCGACTCAACAGATAACTCAAACACTTTTTCCA
>ENA-OSET01000387-OSET01000387.1-sediment-metagenome-genome-assembly--contig:-NODE-387-length-49965-cov-7.021408_pt1 | contig 49965 bp, 37 predicted proteins | sample MGYA00237882_ERZ534229 | MGnify/ENA primary metagenome ERZ534229 (study PRJEB26408, sample SAMN06266212) | sediment metagenome | isolation source: Hudson Canyon methane seep mesocosm | place: USA:Hudson...
GTAGCAGAACCAGAAGTTATAGCGGAACCAGAAGTTACAGCCGAACCTGAAGCTGTAACCGAGCCAGAAGTTGCAGCAGAACCTGAAGTAGTAGCAGAACCAGAAGTTATAGCAGAACCTGAAGTAGTAGCAGAACCAGAAGTTATAGCGGAACCAGAAGTTACAGCCGAACCTGAAGCTGTAACCGAGCCAGAAGTTGCAGCTGAACCTGAAGTAATAGCCGAGCCAGAAGTTGCAGCCGAGCCAGAAGTTGCAGCAGAACCAGAAGTTGCAGCAGAACCAGAAGTTATAGCGGAACCAGAAGTTGTAGAAGAACCTGAAGTTGCAGCCGAGCCAGAAGTTGCAGCAGAACCTGAAGTAGTAGCAGAACCAGAAGTTATAGCGGAACCAGAAGTTGTAGCGGAACCAGAAGTTGTAGAAGAACCTGAAGTTGTAGCTGAACCAGAAGTTACAGCAGAGCCAGAAGTTGAAGAATACTTAACAGAGGAAGAAGAAAAGCTTACTGCCATTATGGCAGGGTTTTCGGCAGAAAAAGATCCTGTTAACGAGCTAGATGCCTTACGCGATAAGGTAAGGGCAAAGTCGCAAGAAATAAAAGCACAACAAGAATTACGAAGTGCTGTAGAGGATGAGCCTGCACCTGAACCTGAACCAAAGCCTGCATCTTCAACAGGTGTGGTAATAGAGCCAGAAGTTGAGATAGTGGACACGGGAAGTTTAGACAGAGAGCTCGAACCTCTACCTAATAATGATGATTTAGATGAGTTATTAACTGATGTCTGGACATTAGAAGCTGAAGCGAATGAACCAGACGTAGAGCCAGAGCCAGAGCTAAGCTCGAATGTTAGTGAACTAGGGTCAGACTTATCAATAGAAGGTACTGATGACTTGATCGAAATGGTAGTGAACTTAAATCAAGAGCCTTTACCTACAGACAGCGATCTAGATGATATGTTGTCAGAGATTCGCGTACTAGAAGAAGATGTAATGATTGCTGAGGAAGCGAGTGAGGAAGAGGATGCGAGTCAGGGTGAGGAGACTAAAGCGACAATGAAACAGTCAGATCCTGATGAGTTACAAGCTATCTTATCAAGTATTCCATCATTCTCTGAGCAGAATAAAAAATAGCATTGTAAATAATATCCTGCTTCTCAGGAGCTGGGAAGCAGGATATTAATCAGAAGCTTACGAACTTAAAGCAATCTTCTGTTGTTGTAATTGAGATAATGTTTGTTCCATCTCTGTTAATTTATCGCGTTCTTTTTGAACAACTTCAGCAGGCGCTTTAGCGACATAATTTTCATTGTTCAGTTTGCCTGATGATTGCTTAATCACTTTTGCTAGCTTGGTAATTTCTTTATCAAGGCGGCTGATTTCAGCTTCTTTATCAATTAAACCTTCAAGTGGAATAAGAATTTCCATTTTTCCAACTAATGCAGTTGAAGCAGCAGGGGCTTCTCCCTCTAAAACCTCAATTGTTTCTAAGTTAGCTAGGCGGCTTAAGAAGTCACGATTGTTTTCTAAGCGTTGAATATCTTCATCGGCACTACCTTTTAATAAAACAGGCAATTGTTTCTTTGGTGGGATATTCATTTGTGAACGGATAGAGCGGATGCCTGTAACAAACTCCATCATCCATTCCATATCCGCTACGGCACGCGCATCAATTTTACTCTCATCAGCAATTGGGTAAGCTTCGCTCATGATAGTTGAACCTGTTTTACCTGCAAGTGGTGAAACAGTTTGCCATATTTCCTCAGTGATAAAAGGCATAAATGGGTGTGTTAGACGCAATGTTGTCTCTAAGACACGAACCAATGTTCGGCGGGTTCCACGTTTAGCTGCATCTGATGCACTGTCGTTGTTTAGAACAGGTTTAGATAGTTCTAAATACCAATCACAGTAGTTATTCCAAATAAAGTCATAAATACCTTGGGCTGCATGATCAAAGCGATAAGCTTCAATTGCTTCGGTGACTTCTTTTTCAGTTGTTTGTAAGCGAGAAATAATCCAGCGATCAGCAAGGCTTAATTCAACATCATCATTATCAATGCCATTGTCTTGATCTTCTGTATTCATCAATACATATCGGGCTGCATTCCATAATTTGTTACAGAAATTACGGTAGCCGCCAATACGGTTCATATCAAAGTTGATATCACGTCCCGTTGATGCCAGTGATGCGAAAGTGAAACGCATGGCATCTGTTCCATGAGATTCAATACCATCAGGAAATTCTTTTCGCGTTGCTTTTTCAATTTTGGCTGCAAGTCGTGGTTGCATCATGCCTGAAGTACGTTTTTTGACTAAAGCTTCTAAATCGATGCCGTCAATAATGTCGATGGGATCAAGTACATTACCTTTTGATTTAGACATCTTATGACCATGAGAGTCACGTACTAAGCCATGAATATAGACTTCTTTAAAGGGCACATCATCCATGAATTTTAAGCCCATCATCATCATTCTAGCGACCCAGAAGAAGATAATGTCAAAACCCGTTACCAATACGCTAGTTGGATACCATGTCTTAAGTGCTTCATTATCTTCAGGCCAACCCAATGTTGAGAACGGCCATAGAGCTGATGAGAACCAGGTATCAAGGACATCTTCATCTTGTGTAAGCGTGACGTCATCTGCAATATTATTTTCTGAACGTACTGTTGCTTCATCATGGGCTACATAGACATTGCCTTGATCGTCATACCATGCTGGAATACGGTGTCCCCACCATATTTGACGTGAAATACACCAATCTTGGATACCATCCATCCAGTTATAGAATGTTTTATCCCAGTTTGCAGGTACAAATTTAATTTTACCTTCTTGAACCGCTTTAACTGCTGGTTCAGCTAATACATCTGCTTTTACATACCACTGATCTGTTAGCAGAGGTTCAATAACTGCACCTGAACGATCGCCTCGAGGCACCATTAGGGTATGGTCTTTAATGCTTTCTAATAAGCCTAATTCATCAAGATCAGCGACAATTTGTTTACGAGCATCATAACGATCCAAGCCCTGATATTTCTCAGGTGCTTCTTCATTTATAGCGGCATCAATAGTTAGAATATTGTATTTTGGAAGATCATGACGTTGACCCATTTCAGCATCATTAAAGTCATGAGCTGGGGTGATTTTTACACAGCCGGTACCAAATTCAGGATCGACATAAGTATCAGCAATAATAGGAATTTCGCGGCCTACTAGCGGAAGTGTGATGGTTTTACCAATAAGATGTTGGTAACGTTCATCATCAGGGTGGACAGCAACAGCACTATCACCAAGCATCGTTTCTGGACGAGTAGTGGCGACGACTAAATGACCACTTCCATCTGTTAGTGGGTAGCGGAAGTGCCACATATGGCCAGCTTCTTCTTCTGATAATACTTCTAGATCAGAGACTGCTGTGTGTAAAACAGGATCCCAGTTTACTAAACGTTTACCACGATAAATAAGACCTTCTTTATGGAGCTTAACAAAGACATTTTTAACAGATTCAGATAGGCCGTCATCCATGGTGAAGCGTTCACGCTCCCAATCCATTGACGTACCCATGCGACGGAGCTGTGTAGTAATTTCACTACCTGACTCTTTTTTCCAGTCCCAGATCTTGTCAATAAAAGCATCGCGACCTAAGTCATGTCGAGTTTTACCTTCAGCATTGAGTTGGCGTTCTACGACCATTTGAGTTGCGATACCAGCATGGTCTGTTCCAGCCTGCCATAGGGTATTATCACCTTTCATTCGGTGGTAACGAGTGAGCGTATCCATAATCGTATCTTGGAAAGCATGCCCCATATGTAAACGACCTGTGACATTAGGTGGTGGTAGCATAATTGAGTAAGGCGTTCCCTCACCAGAAGGTTTGAACTCACCATTCTTTTCCCAAGTTTGGTACCAGCTTTGTTCTATTTCGTCAGGACTGTAGGTTTTTTCCATGATGTCTTTATGATTGTGTTAAAAATTAAGACGGGCATTATACCTTGATGTGACTTGCTGGGGCGAGTCGAGTTTAGTTGTTTAGAGAAGATTAAAGTGATGAGTCTTTAATGGGGATTTTAAGCAGAGGCTATTATCTAGAATTAGATTTTATGGGTTTCTAATTCGTAACCACGATGTTGATAATACTGATAGCGTTGCCTACCGGCTAATTTGACCGCATCATCATCATTGATAAATTCTGCAAGACGTTTGAATTGACTAAAGAAATCAGGCTGCTCAGAGGCAAAGTTAATCAGCAAATCCATCAGTTTTGGTGGTGCGGTATCGTGGCCGATTAATATTGAACATTGTTCATCATTGTTAGCTGTATTTAATTGATGTGGCACAAAGCTGTCAGCACGAAAAGACCAGAGACATTGATTGAGCTGTTCTGATTGTTCGGCATTATCAGTATGAATATAAATCGTATGATTTTGCTTATAAGCTTTTTCAATTAATCGGCAGGCAAATACCTGCCGATCAGTTTCATCTGAACCTGTTAATACATAAAAGCTAACACGAGTCATAGTGTTAAATTATGACTTGTTAGCGATATGGTTTAATAAGAACTGCACAAGTAAAGGTACTGGGCGGCCTGTTGCGCCTTTTGCTTTACCACTTTTCCATGCTGTTCCGGCAATATCTAAATGAGCCCAAGTAAATTTCTCAGTAAAGCGAGATAAGAAACAGGCGGCAGTAACACTTCCTGCTTCTTTGCCCCCAATATTAGCAATATCAGCAAAGTTGCTATCTAATTGTTGTTGGTAGTCATCCCATAAAGGAAGTTGCCATGTACGGTCAAAACTATCATTACCTGCTTGTAATAAAGCATCAGCTAGATCTTGATCATTTGCCATTAAACCGGTTGCTTGACTACCTAGTGCAACAATAATTGCCCCCGTTAATGTTGCAATATCAATCACGACTTCTGGGTTGAAGCGTTCACTGTAGGTGAGGGCATCACATAATATTAAGCGTCCCTCAGCATCTGTATTCAGGATCTCAATTGTTTTACCGGCCATGCTAGTAACAATATCACCAGGTTTGTTTGCATCACCATCAGGCATGTTTTCTGAACTAGGAACGACGCCTACAACGTTAATTGGCAGGTTTAATTCGGCAATAGCTGAAATGGTTCCAAATACGCTGGCAGAGCCACACATATCGTATTTCATTTCATCCATACCTTGAGAAGGTTTCAGAGAGATACCACCTGCATCGAAGGTCAGTCCTTTACCCACTAGAACAACAGGACGATCGTCGCCTGCTCCTTTATAATTCATGGTGATTAGTTTCGCAGGCTGGCGACTACCGCGTGATACAGATAGTAATGAGCCCATGCCAAGCTCTTCCATTTCTGCTTCATCAAGAATTGTGGTGGTCACACTATCAAAGTTATTACCTAGCGCTATAGCCTGATCGGCAAGATACGTTGGAGTACAGACATTACCTGGTAAATTACTTAATTCACGGGCAAGATCCATTCCGGTGGCAATTGCATTACCTGTTTGGCTCGCTAATTCTGCGTCATCCATATCTTGGCTGAAAAAACCAAGTTTTGTTAGCGGTTTAATAGTAGCTTTTACGTCACTTTTTGTTTGAGTGTACTTATATAAAGTGGCGGCAGAACTAATGACCGTTTGGCGGATTTTCCAACTTTCTGAGCGTTCCATAACAGTAATTTCAGCAAGGTAACTGGTCGCATCGTCAGCGCCTGAATCATTGAGGACTTGAATCATTGATGATGTTGCTGAATTAAAGTTATTTTCGGTAGTTTTATCTTTTTTCCCCGCACCAACAAGTAATACGCGTGGGCTAGTGATACCAGCAACATCTTGTAATAATAAAGTTTCGCCAGCTTTACCTGTCATGTCTCCACGTTCAATAATCTGGGTAAGATAAGCATTACTCGCATCATTGATAATACTAGCACTTGGGCTTAATTCACCTTGTTCAAAAATGGCAATAACAATACAATCAGATTGTTGTGTTGATGGTGAGTGAGATGTGACAAAATGTTGCATTGATTTCTCCTAAACGACTAGATGATTTAGACTGCTTTACTCTAAGCTTACAGTCTATTGACCTCGCTATATTAACGAAGACCACTAAATAATGCCTGCAATTCGTCAATTTTTTAATTCTTTACTACCGATAATTGATCGTTATATGTTGCGTGAATTCGCCTTGAATTTGCTCGCGGTAACTAGTGTATTGTGGCTAATCTTCATTGCTACACGCTTTTCAAGATATTTAGCTCAAGCGGCTGTGGGTAATATTCCAAGTGAAGTTATATTTACTTTATTGGGTTATAGCTCATTAGGTGCACTGTCAATACTTCTGCCTTTAGCGACATTTTTAGCGATTATATTAGCCTTAGGACGAATGAATTCTGATAATGAATTAACCGTCATCTATGCCTGTGGAATCGCGCGTAGCAGAGTGATTCGTAATGTTGTTTTATTTTCAGGTTCTATTGCTCTTATTATCTCGCTATTAGCATTATTTATTGTGCCGAATGCGCTAGCAGATCGTTATGCATTGGAACAACGCGCAAAGATGTCGGCAGATACAAGTGGTCTCATTGCCGGTAAATTTAAAGAAAGTCGAGACGGCAGTTGGACTTTCTATTCACAAGCATTAACGTCTGATAAGCAAGAAATGCTGAATGTCTTTATCGAATTACATAAAAAAGCTCAACCGTTAGTCTTTAGAGCAAAAAGAGGGCGGTTTGAAATTGATGCCACAACCGGTAATAAATATTTAATTCTTGAAAATGGCTACCGTTATGAAGGGCTGGCTGGCGAACATAATTACACTATTACAGAATATGAATCGCATAGTTTATTGATAGAAAAAGGTGAAGAAAAACAAACACGAGAACGTCATCGTGCATTACCTACGTTATTACTCTGGGAGAGAGGTAGCGACTGGGATTTGTCGGAAGTGCAATGGCGAGCTTCAGCAGGCGTTATGACGGTTATTATTAGTTTATTTGCAATTGTCTTTGCCAATTCTGGTCCGAGAAAAGGGCGTTATGCAGGACTATTCCCTGCGATACTCATTTATATTATTTATAGCAATCTATTGGGTGTGACGCGATCATGGATCACCAAAGGATTAATGAGTCCTTTATTGGGAGCGCTATGGGTACACATACTAATGTTGCTAGTATTAGTCATCTTGTTAAATAAGCAACATATTCGATCTCAGTGGCAACAATATCGTCAACGAAGAGAGGCGGTGTAATGCAAATATTTCAAAAATATATAGCAAAGACTATTTTGCTTAGCACCATGATGGTGTTATTTGTTTTATTAGGTCTTTATAGTTTCATGGATTTTGTCGGTGAATTGAATGATTTAGGTAAAGGCCATTATCAAATGATGGATGTACTTGCCTATATGGTGTTGTCGATGCCTAAACGGATCTATGAATTATTACCCATAGCAGCCTTATTAGGCAGTGTTTTAGGCTTAGGCAGTTTAGCTAGTCAAAGTGAACTCGTTGTCATGCGAGCGGCAGGAATTTCAATTCAACAAATTAATAAAGCGGTGATGATTGTTGCCTTATTTTTGATGTTTATTGCTGTTTTTGTTGGCGAAGTAATTCGCCCACCAGCTGAACACTATGCTCGGGAGATTCAAACTACAGCAAAGTCAGGGGAAATAGCGCGTGGTTCTGAAGACGGGTTTTGGATTCGAGATGGCTTACATTTCAATCATATCGGTCGGATTTTACCCAATGGTAATTTTGCTGACCTGTCGATTTATGAGTTTGATCAATATGATCGCTTACGCATTGCAACGAAAGCTGCTGAAGCCTCATATGAAGATGATGGCTGGATTTTAAGCAATGTTGTACAGAGCTTATTAGATGAAGATGGAGTGAAGACTAGGACGATAGATCATGCTCGTTGGAAGTCTGAATTAAGTCCTGAAATGGTTGATATTGTGATTGTGCCAGCAGAATTCTTACCGGTATGGAGCTTATTAGACTATATCAATTATCTAGATGATAACCATCAGTCTGTAGAGCAATACCAAATGGCCTTCTGGATGAAGGTCATGATGCCAATCAGTTCAGCAGTAATGGTATTTTTGGCTGTTCCTTTTATTTTCGGGCCACTACGATCATCACCTATGGGGGGGCGTATATTAGTCGGTGCCTTGGTAGGAATAGCTTTCCACTTATTCAATCAAAGTTTCCAACATATTGGTTTAGTTTTTGGCGTGCTGCCATGGCTCTCATCAGCTTTACCTACACTGAGTTTTGGTTTGATAGGCTGGTATTTTATGAAGAGAATTCACTAAAATCTAAATGATTATGCGATGAAGTTAACGCTGAGAAATCAATAGCATTGATGTTTCATTATACGGTTGCTCATACGAGAGTGAATTTGCGCTGATGGTTTCTTTCTAGCTGCAATAATCGTATTGATGAGTTTTTATTTTCCACCTTTATCAATAACACTATCTGCCGAATGAGCAAGATTATCTTGCTGAATGAGTGCTCAATATTTTCCTCTCTATACCCGTTTACAATCACATATAACTGACATGGGTACTCTAAAAATATTTCATACTCATTTTTTCCACGAATGAGTAGAATTCTCCATGGTAATTTCAGCACTAGTAGTTGAAGTAGAGGGTAAAGTAATCTAAATAATTACAGTAATAACTGTTTGACGCGACAAGAGAATAAACGACATAATTGCCTGATGAATAAATTATGGAAATCCGCCGCAAAAATATCCTTCATCTATATGGTTGTGGGTATCACCTGGATACTCGTCTCTGATCAACTGCTGAATTATTTTGTTGATGATGTCGACCTGATGAGCCAGATACAAACAGTAAAAGGCTGGTTTTATATTTGTGCGACCGCTTTACTGTTATTTTGGCTTGTTCAACGCCAGTTGAAAGCGATAAAGGAAAGTGAAGAACGCTGGCAGTTTGCTCTAGATGGCGCTCATGACGGTGTGTGGGATTGGAACGTCGTGACCAATCAAGTGTTCTTTTCTACGCGCTATAAAGAAATGTTGGGCTTTGCAGCGGATGAATTCGAGAATTCATTTGAGGAATGGGAGCAGCGTATACACCCTGATGATAGAGAGGCGGTGTTTGAAGCGGTAAAAAAACATTTTAATCACGAAACAGCTTTGTACGAAAATGAACACCGATTACGAACTAAAGATGGTAGCTATAAATGGATTTTGGCGCGAGGAAAAGTATTTTCATGGACGAAAGAGCAGACCCCTCTGAGAATGATAGGCACTCACACTGATATCAGCGAACGGAAACAAACTGAAACAGAACTAGGCTTAAGCAGGAATATACTTAAAACCATTATTGACACGGCCCCGATGCGTATTTTTTGGAAAGATAAGAAGTTGAACTTTCTAGGTTGTAACCCTGCCTTTGCTCAGGATGCTGGTCTCAGTTCCCCTGATGAGATTATTGGTAAAAATGATTATCAGTTAAGTTGGAGTGCCGAGGCAGACTCTTACCGTGAAGATGATCTTGGGATCATGGAGAGAGATGAAGAAAAATTAGCCTATGAAGAACAGCAAACAACAGCGAGTGGTCAGAAAGTATGGCTCAGAACTTCAAAAGTACCACTTAAAGCCCTAAATGGAGATATATATGGGGTCTTAGGGCTCTATGATGATATTACTGAGCAGAAGCAAGTAGAGAATACACTGCAACGAAACCATGACATGCTGTCTCAACATCAAGCAGCGCTTTTGGCATTAACGAAAGAAGGGGTTTCTAGTTTAGATGAAACTTTAAACAGAATTATCACGGTGGGTGCGGAACAGCTTAATGTGTCACGTGTCGGTGTTTGGGTATTAAATGAAAGCAATACTACGATTACATGCAAGGCTTTATACGATCAAGGACATATTTCCAACGAAGCGTTGAGCTTTGAATCGAAGGACCATCCTCGCTATTTCGAAGTCTTGAGTGATTTTGGCTGTATTTCGGCCAATGATGCTCACCATCATTCCGATACACGTGAGTTTAGTGAAGATTATTTGACCCCTCATGGCATCACATCAATGCTAGATACGCCTATTCGTATTCAAGGGAAAGTGATTGGTATTATTTGTTGTGAACATACTGGCCCGATCAGAAAATGGACAGTAGAAGAAGAAGATTTTAGTCGGTCTATTTCAGAGTTGTGTGCACTCACATTTTTGGAAGTTGATCGCAAAGAAGTAGAGGAGCAACTTCAGCTCTCAGCTCGCGTGTTTAAAGATACTCATGAAGGTATCACTATCACTGATGCGGACAGGAATATTATTGATGTTAATCCTGCTTTTTGTGAGATCACGGGCTATAGCCGTGAAGATGTGATAGGTCAGAATCCAAGTATGCTTCATTCTGGGAAACAAAGCTCTGAATTTTATCAAAATATGTGGCAACAAGTTATTGAAAAGGGCTATTGGCAGGGCGAAGTTTGGAACCGTAAAAAAGACGGAGAAATCTATGCTGAATTACTCACTCTTTCTATTCTTAAAGATGACAATGACAATATCGTCAATTATTTAGGTGTTCTTACTGACATTACCAATAGTAAGAAACAACAAGAACAACTGAGTTTAATGGCACATTATGATGGGCTGACAGGCCTACCTAATCGAGCTTTGTTTACGGATCGCTTTGCACAAGCTATTGCACACAGTAAACGCACTGAACACCAATTGGCTATTTGCTTCCTCGATTTAGATAACTTCAAGCCGGTAAATGATAATTATGGTCATGAAATAGGTGATCAATTACTGATTGAAGTGGCTCAGCGTATTACTAGCAATATTAGAGAAGAAGATACCGTATCTCGCCAAGGTGGCGATGAGTTCACCTTGCTCCTTAATGATATTGAAACATTTTCTCAATGTGAGCAAACCCTACAACGTATTCATCAATCATTAGCGCAACCATTCTTAATAGATAATTATTCCCATAAAATTACCGCCTCTACCGGTGTAACGCTTTATCCCAATGATGATGGTGATATTGATACCTTATTACGTCATGCTGACCAAGCGATGTATCACGCTAAATTAGAAGGTAAGCATCGTTATCAATTGTTTAACCCAGAACATGATCAGCGTACTATTCAAAAGAATCATCAACTAGGTGAAATTGACCAAGCCTTAATTAATAATGAATTTGAATTGTATTATCAACCTAAAGTTAATATGGTCACCGGGGATGTATTTGGTGCTGAAGCACTAATTCGTTGGCTGCACCCTGAAAAAGGACTAATTCCACCCTTAGATTTCTTACCGATTATCGAAAAAACGGAACTAGAACTGAAAATAGGGCATTGGGTTATTAATGAAGCACTCTCACAAATTGATATATGGAATCAGCAAGGTATTCGGCTTGAGGTAAGTATTAATATCTCTTCACATCACTTATTATCCGAGACCTTTTTTGCAGAGCTTGATACTGCTCTAGCTAAACATCCTGCTGTTGACTCGCAAACCTTACAACTAGAAATATTGGAAAGTTCGGCATTAGGTGACTTAAATACCGTCAATACTATTATTGAGACTTGCCAAGTAGCCCTTGGCGTTCAAATTGCTCTGGATGATTTTGGTACGGGATATTCATCACTGACTCATTTGAGAAGCTTACCGGCCGATACGATCAAAATAGATCAAAGCTTTGTTCGAGACATGTTAGACGATCCAAGTGATTACGCTATTATTGATGGCATTATTGGTCTTTCAGACTCCTTTAACCGTGAAGTTATTGCTGAGGGGGTAGAAACGACTAATCATGGTTTAATGTTGCTGGTGATGGGCTGTGAAGAGGCACAAGGCTATGGCATTGCTAAACCGATGCCCGCTGCAGACTACCCTCAATGGCTTAAAGCTTATACGCCTAATCAAGCGTGGCAACAGTTTGGCCATAAACATCGAAGCATAAAAGAAAATAAAGTGGAACTGTTCAGGTTGGTTACTCAACAATGGAAGGAACGTTTTATCAACACTGTGCACTCTTCCGCAGAGAATGGTGAGCATCGGCCTATTATGAATAGTAAGCGCTGTCCATGCGGGAGCTGGTTAAAACGAGAAAAACAAGAACAGGTATTTGAATCAGCAAGCTTGGAGCAGCTTAATCAGGCTCATGAGGCCTTACACCTTGTTGCTCAATCATTGCCACTGCATTATCAAGAGGGTGATGAAGATAGTGTTCGACATAGCATATTAGAGCTTCAAACTGCTTTTGACTCGATGAGTGATGCTTTGGAAGTCTGTGAGTAACGCCGTAGTTTAAAATTATGTTCACAGTATAGAGTTACCGTGATAAAAAATTAAGAGGTGCTTTTAACAGTAGCAGACTGTTTAATAATAGTCTGTCGCTAGGACGAATACGCTGATGAAGGTGACGCTAGAATTGAAAGTAGATAATTATTCTCTAAGTAATTTCAACTCATTTGAGAGTTGAAAGTTCTTTTTTAAACTACTTTTATAGACTTAAAAAGATGGGGTGAATGATGGGGCTCGAACCCACGACAACCGGAATCACAATCCGGGACTCTACCAACTGAGCTACACTCACCATTGCTCTTTAAATAATCACAGATTCTCAAATAGATGTTCTGTGAAGCCGTGTATTGTACTTCCTTTATGGCTTAGGTCAAGAGATAAAATATTTAAATATTAAACTCTATTAATAATCTCAGCAGAGCTGATGAACACCGACAGGCTACTTAGGCAAGTTCTAGATCTATTTTTTTCTCATCGAGATCGACGCGGACAACTTTGACATTAACTTTATCCCCTAATCGATAGACGGTACGAGTGTGTTCACCCATCAAACGATGGCCTGAGGGATCAAATTGATAATAATCATTTTTAAGTGATGTGACATGAACGAGACCTTCAATATACATATCACTCAGTTCAACGAATATTCCAAATCCGGTTACACCGCTAATGATGCCTTCATGATCTTCACCAACACGATCTTGCATAAATTCACATTTAAGCCAATCACTCACATCGCGAGTGGCTTCATCAGCTCGGCGAGAGGCCATTGAACAATGATCACCTAAACTGACCATATCATCATGAGATGAGCGCCAGTCAGCCTTTTTCTGACCAGAGATCAGGTGGCGAATAGTTCGATGTACTTGTAAATCAGGATAACGGCGAATAGGCGAGGTGAAATGCGCATAGGCTTCGAGCGATAAACCAAAATGACCTAGGTTATCAGGGCTGTAAACAGCCTGTTTTAAGCTACGTAACATGACGGTTTGTAATAAGTGTGCATCAGGACGCTTTCTGGCATTATTAAGTAAAGAGGCATAATGAGCCGGAGTGGGTTCTTCACCTCCACCAAGAGACAGGCCAAGTTCACCAAGAAACTCACGCAGGCCGGCCAGTTTTTCTTCTGAAGGTGTTTCATGAATACGGAATAAAGCGGGTAATTGGTGTTTCAATAAGAATTGTGCAGCAGAGACATTTGCCGCCACCATAAATTCTTCAATAAGACGATGGGCATCATTACGTTCGCGAGGTTCAATAGATTGAATTTTGCGGTTTTCATCAAAAATGAATTGTGTTTCTGTCATTTCAAAGTCGATGGCGCCACGATTTTCTCTAGCCGCAAGCATTGCTTTGAATAAGTCGTACATGGTTTCTAAACCTGGTAAGACATCGGCGTATTGATTGCGTAATTCTTCATCACCATCAACAAGCATTGCTGCGACTTTAGTGTAGGTAAGGCGAGCTTTGGAGTTCATGACTGCTTGATGAAATTGATGTGACTCCAGTTCACCGGCAGGATTGATAACCATTTCACAGACCATGCAAAGACGATCAACATTGGGGTTGAGTGAGCATAAGCCGTTAGATAGGGCTTCAGGCAACATTGGAATAACTTGGCTTGGAAAGTAGACTGATGTTGCACGTTCTTGAGCGTCTTTATCAAGCGGGCTACCTGGCTCGACATAAGAAGAGACATCAGCGATAGCAACCCATAAGCGCCATGAACCTGATTTGAGTTTTTCGGCATGGACGGCATCATCAAAATCGCGAGCGTCTTCACCATCAATTGTTAGCAGGGGTAGTGAACGTAAATCTAAACGATCTTCAATAGAAGATGTGGGGATCTCTCCACCGAAGGCTTCAGCCTGACTCAATGCATCTACTGACCAAATATGCGGTAAATCAAAGGCACGGAGGGCAATATCGATTTCCATTCCTGGCGCCATATGGTCACCCAAGACATTGACTACTTTACCAAGCGGAGAGCGATGTTTATTGGGATGTTCAGTAATTTCTATTTCAACAATTTGACCTTCTTCAGCATCCATTAACCCATTTGGTGGAATGAGGATGTCTTGGCTGATGCGGCGATTATTCGGCACTAAATAATAAATACCTGAATCCGCAATAAGGCGCCCTACAATAAGAGGGTTTCCACGTTGGATAACTTCTACTATCGCACCTTCTTTACGTCCACGTCGATCCTCTCCTGTTACTCTTGCAACAACACGATCCCCATGTAAGACAACATGCATTTCTCGTTCAGATAGAAACAGATCATCCTTGCCTTCATCAGGAACTAAAAAGCCATAGCCATCAGGATGTCCCATGACTCGTCCTGTTATCAGGTTCATTTTAGAAATAATGCCATAGGCGTTTTTGCGGTTTCGAAGCAATTGGCCATCACGTTCCATCGCTCTTAATCGACGGCGTAAGGCCTCTGTTTGTTCTTCGCCTTTAATGCCCAATAATTTACTAATATTACGTCGTGATAGTGGGCGATTATTTTGTTTGAGTATTTCTAAAATAAATTCGCGACTGGGAATAGGATTCTCATATTTCTCAGATTCACGCTTAGAGTGGGGATCATTGTGTTTAGTCATAGACGAAGTGTGTCTCTGTCGATATTGTGTAAGTTGAATGAAAGCCAAAACTAATTTAAAAGTTTGACTCTATATAGAGGCTATTTTATAGCCTTTCATATAATTAGCTATATTTTTTACTGGTGATTAGATTCTAAACTTTAACACTACATGGAAATTTTTTATAATCGGCTTGGTTTTTGCTTTCAGTAATAGATAGCTTAACTAGTGTTAGGCAATACTTAGTTTTTCTATGGCTATTCAGTATTATGATAGTTGTAGAGAGGAAAACATTGCCGTTTAAAACGGCAAAAAAGGTAATTAGCTTTCGTAAGATAGCGAAGAAACGAGTATTATTAGTACAATATATTTAATCGAAAAATAATTTAAAGAAGGTCACCATGTCTACACTTATTGATTCCATTGATGAACGAACTAAATTAGCGGGAACAAATCACCTCGAAGTATTGTTGTTTAGTCTAGGAACGAATGATGATACGGGGCGAGATGAAGTTTTTGGTATTAATGTTTTTAAAGTGCGTGAAGTATTGAATATACCTGATATTACCAGTGCGCCAGAAATGCCGGAAGGTGTTGAAGGGTTTGTTAGTTTACGCGGTGAGATGGTGCCTATTATTAATTTACAAAAATTTTGTAAATTAACATCAAATGATGAACCTAATATATTGATGATTACTGAGTACAATACTCATGTGCAAGGATTCTTGGTCAAAGCAGTGGATACGATTCAACGATTGAATTGGGAACAAGTGAAAGAGCCACCACCATTATTATCTAAACGCCTTGGTGGTCTTGTAACAGCAGTATCTGAATTACAAGATAAACGCCTAGTGATGATTATGGATGTTGAAAAAGTACTAGCAGATGCTGCTGATTTTTATGATGAAAGTGTTTTTGATGGTATTGCTCAATTAGATGGTGAGCAGCAATTTACCATTTTATTTGCAGATGACTCTAATATTGCACGCAAACAAATTACCGGCTGTTTAGACCATATGGGCGTTAAACATTATAGTGCTCATAATGGTGCAAAAGCATGGGAAATGCTGGATGAGATTGCGACTAGATGCGAAAAACAAGAGCGTAGCATTCTAACGGAAATTCAAGCGGTGTTAACCGATGTGGAAATGCCTGAAATGGATGGTTATGTACTAACACAAAAAATAAAATCAGACCCTCGCATGGCTGGCTTGCCTGTTATCATGCATTCATCGTTAACCGCTACAGCTAATATGGCTATGGGTAAAAGTGTCGGTGCCGATGAATATGTACCTAAGTTTGAACCTAAACAACTGGCTTCAACATTACAACGTTTTTTCGCATCAATATAAAAAAGACATAGTAAAAAGTAACTGAGGATTGAAAAGTGATTTCAAGACGTTATAGCTTATTAGATAAGTTTATTATTGAGAGTGACAAGGCGGTAAAAACAGTTATTGGAACACCAGAAACAACTGAACGTTTAACGCCTGGTGCTGATCTTGATGAACAGGAACTCAGTGCCTCAGAAAAAACACAATCACTCAGGCTGATGAGAGTCAATCATGCCGGTGAAGTCTCTGCTCAAGCTTTATATCAGGGGCAGGCTCTGACTGCCACACTGCCTGAAGTACGACAATCAATGGAACGGGCTGCATTGGAAGAAAATGATCACTTAGTGTGGTGTCAGCAGCGGGTTAATTATTTTGGTGGACATACTAGTGTATTTAACCCACTTTGGTATGTAGGATCTTTCACCATTGGTGCTGTAGCAGGAAAAATCGGTGATAAATGGAGTTTAGGATTTGTTGCTGAAACTGAGGAACAAGTGGTTAAACATTTGGATGAGCATCTTGCGGTGATGAGTTCAGATGATGCTAAAAGTAGAGCCATTTTAGAACAAATGAAAGTTGATGAATTGCATCATGGTTCTATGGCTCTGGAAGCGGGGGGGGCCAAACTACCAAAGCCCGTCAAAATAGTTATGGGCTTAATGTCAAAAGTGATGACAAAGAGTAGTTATTGGGCCTAATTCAACCTTGCTGACTTTATATTGTTTTGCTCAGTGAAACTGAAACATGAAATAAGTTTTCATTATTGTCATGAGGGGTAACACGAACAACATTACCTTCGGCAATGAAGGGAGGTAACCTATCTCCACTCGGCGTCATTTCTATCTCAATTCCATCTCCTTCAGCAGGAGAAAAGTCTGTTTCCATATAAAGCCCTGTCGCACTAAGATCGCGGCTCATTCCTGAGTGTAATTGACCATCAGAGTTTTTAATGGTGTAAGTGATTGCTGTATTTATACTCATGCGAGCAAAATCACGTTTTTCATCATAGTCATAATCAGCCATACTTTACGCTCCATTGATTTAATTGAGTTCAAGACTTCTTAAGTAAGGTATCCTAAGCAAAAACACCTTATTTTGCTAGAGAAAATTATGGTTCAAACAACTAAATTAAATTCTAACCAGTTATACCTACATTGTGACAGTGGTTCACTTAACTTTAAATCCACTGCTGAACTGGATTCATTGCCTACAATTATTGGTCAATCTCGAGCCTTAGAGTCTGTAGATTTTGGTATTAATATAAATGGTGATGGCTATAACCTCTTTGTGATGGGAGCCACAGGATCGGGCAAGTATACATTGGTTAAACGCTTTCTTGATGAACATGTAAAGCATCGTGATAAAGCATCTGATTGGGCTTATTTGCATAACTTTTCTGATCCACAAAAGCCTTGGGTGGTATCGTTATCGACTGGACAAGGTAAGCAATTACATCATGATATTGAAAAAGTAATTGAGCATTTAGCGACCGATTTACCTCATGTGTTTGATGATGAATACTATCGCGGGCGTATGCGTTCAATAGATGAGGCCGCGAGAAAACACCGGGTGAGATTGTTTGGCATCTTGCAAAAAGAAGCAGATAAACAAGGTATTATTTTATTGCGAATGCAAGACAGCAGTTATGCTTTTGCTGCTAAACGTGATGGTGAAGCCATGACGGCGGATGAGTTTGATGAATTACCCGTTGATCAGCAAGAAGAAACAGAAGATACCATTGCTACGCTGCATGAAGATTTACAGCACACCCTATTAGAGCTGCGAGAATGGGAACGAGATAACCATGCCAAAGTATCATCACTTAATGATGAAGTCGCTACCGAGGTTATTAGTCGTCAAATAGAAAAGCTGCGCCATGCTTACCCCAATAATCAGCGACTTCAGCATTATTTCACGGCGATGAAAAAAGACCTACTCACTAATATAGATTCTTTTTTGAAACCTGAAGATGAGGGTGTTGATACAGTTGTAAGTTCGGAACATCCTGCACTCAAGCGCTATCAAATAAATTTAATTGTTGATAATACGGATAGTGAAGGCGCTCCTATTGTTTATGAAAACCTACCGAGCCACCAAAGTTTATTAGGCTGTGTAGAAAATATGGCGATGATGGGGGCACTCATTACTGACTTTAGCTTGATTAAACCGGGTGCATTACACCGTGCAAATGGCGGTTACCTAATTCTTGATGTTGAACAGTTATTGATGCAGCCCTATGCTTGGGATGGGTTGAAACGTGCTTTGCAATCTAAAGAAGTACGATTTGATGCCCTAGAACAAATGTATAGTTTAGTGGCGACAGTCTCGTTAGAACCAGAACCGATGCCACTAGACTTGAAAGTTATTTTATTAGGTAATCGACATTTGTATTATCAGTTATATGATCTTGATCCTGAGTTTGCTGAGTTATTTAAAGTCGTTGCTGATTTTGAAGAGAAAATGGATAGAACTGCTGAAAATCATCAGCTCTATGCGAGGTTAATAGCGAGTACTGTACAAGTTGAAGGTTTATTGCATTTAGAGCGTGATGCGGTTGCTAAAGTAATAGAACATGCTGCACGGACGATTGAAGAGAGCAATCAACTCTCATTACATTTAGGCGGGATGACCGACCTATTACGGGAAGCAAGTTATTGGGCTCGTAAACGTCAATCGCCACTTGTTGCTCGTCAAGACGTTGAAAAATCATTGCAAACACGTGAACAACGCGTTGATCGTATTCGTAGTGACTCATATCAGTATATTGAGAAAGAGATTACACAAATTAATGTATCAGGAGAGCAGATAGGTCAAGTCAATGCCTTGTCAGTATTAGCTGTCGGTGAACTTAGCTTTGGTCAGCCATCACGATTAACAGCAAATTGCCGTTATGGTGAAGGTGATATTATTGATATTGAGCGTGAAGTAGAGCTAGGCGGGGATCTTCATTCAAAAGGAATGATGATTATGACCGGATACTTAGGCTCAACTTATGCGAAAGACAAACCTCTATCACTTTCAGCAAGCCTAGTTTTTGAGCAGAACTATGGTGAGATAGATGGCGATAGTGCCACTATTGCAGAATTATCAGCCTTGTTATCCGCTATTTCTCAGTGTCCATTAAAACAATCTTTTGCCATTACTGGATCAATGAATCAATGTGGTGAAGTGCAGGCTATTGGCGGCGTTAATGAGAAGATTGAAGGCTTTTATGATGTCTGTAATATGCTTGGACTGACAGGTGAACAAGGTGTCATTATTCCCCGCAGTAATGTACAGCATTTAATGTTGAGACAAGATGTGAGTGATGCAGTAGCAAAAGGGCAATTTCATATTCATGCAATTGAGCATGTTGAACAAGCATTACAGCTACTTTCAGGAATGGAAGTAGGTCAATTAGATGAGCAAGGTGAGTACCCAGAAGACTCTTTTAATGCCGCTATTGCCCAGCGTTTACAGCATTGGAATGATGTGCATAAACATGAAAAAGAGCCAGAAGTAGAAGGTTCTGATCCTGGCTGAGAAGAGGAAATAGATAATTGAAGTTGGCATAGCTTCTGCCACACTCCGTCGACAATTTTAACCGGCTTGTTAAGCGACATTAATCACTGAGCTGTTCACGATTGAGCCTCGCAATTAAATATCTAATCGAAATAACTAAGCGTGATAGTCACACGGCGGTCGTAAAACAATTCTTCACCCCAAGAGCCATGATTGATATTGGCTTGTTCACCATAGCTGGTGGTGAGTAATTGTTCTGCGGGACTACCTGATTGAATCAGATGATTAGATACGGCGGCTAGACGTTGAGTGGCTAGGCGACAATTATCATCATCTGTTCCACGCCAGTCACTATGCGCTTCAATATTGGCATGAATATGGGGATTATTCTCTAAGAGTGTCGCCAGCTTATTTAGACCAAAGGTGGCTTGTTGTTGAATTAAACTACTGTTAGTGGTGAAGTAAACATCAAATTGGTAGCTATTGGCGATGTTTATAATATCGGCTCTATAGTGCTGCTGTTGTTGAACATATTCATTTTTTAGAGTTTGGATACGCTGCTGTGATGTTTGATAGTCTTGTTGTGAACGGTCTAAATCAATTAAGGATTTTTGAAGTTCATTTTCAAGTTGTTCGATTGCCACATTTTGCTGCGCGATTTGGACTTTGTTAGTTTGTTGATCACCGACTAACACCCCCATGGAACCGCCAATAACTGCACCTATAGGACCCGCAGCAATGCTTCCGATTACTAAGCCTATTCCAGCTGATGTCGCTTGGTGATGTGTTACTGGGCTTATTGGCTCATGTGCTGGAAACCTTTCTGCCATAATGGCGGGGCTAATTGTTAATAGTAGACTAAGGCTAAGTGCATTTTTATTCATGTTATTCTCCATTTAAAGTGAGTGAGTCAGCGAGTCATCCTTGACATAGTGAGGTTTTAAATCCATCTCTGCGCCGAGTGAGTGTTATTACACGCCACTGAGGTGGCAGAACCAGGTCGCGATAGTGGCGATGTAACGATAAAATGTGGCAGAAAAAAGGCACGGTAAGGAAATCAGATCTATGGGACGAAGAATTGCAATTGTCGAAGATGAACCCGCTATTCGTGATAACTATGCTGAGGCACTAAGACGACAAGGCTATGAGGTGATGACCTATGACCGTCGGGCAACAGCTTATACCGCATTTAAACAACGATTACCAGAATTAGCGATTATAGATATTGGTTTGCAAGATGAGCCTGAAGGTGGCTTTGACTTATGTCGTGATTTACGAGCCATGTCAGAAAGTTTGCCGATTATATTTTTAACTGCGCGAGACAGTGAACTGGATACGGTATCGGGTTTTCGCCTAGGTGCCGATGACTATCTGACTAAAGATATTGGTTTAGCACATTTACAAGCGCGAATTGCCGCTTTGTTTCGCCGCTTAGAGCTTATGAAAACACCGGTTGTGGTGGAAGATTTGATTCGCCAAGGTGACTTAGAAATCGATAGTGATCGAATGACGGTAATGTATACACAACAAGTAGTTACATTAACCGTTACTGAGTTTTGGCTTGTCCATTCCTTAGTGAAATTTGTCGGCCATGTGAAAACACGTGAACAATTGATGCAGGCTGCCAATATTTTTGTCGATGAAGATACCATTAGTTCTCATATCAAACGGATCAGGAAAAAATTTCAACGAGTTAATAAAGGTTTTTCAGCTATTGAAACTGTGTATGGCCTCGGTTATCGATGGACTGAGTCTTAGGGATTAGTTTCATGCCTTGGCCTAAAAATCGTTTAAAACTTCGCAGTAAGCTATTAATCATATCGCTGGTTTTATTACTCTTGCCATGGCTTGGTGCACGTTATTTGCAGGCTGTTGAAGGGCTGTTGCAGCAACAACAAGCACAATCAATGGCAACAATAGCGAAGGCAAGCAGCATATTAATAAGCGAATATGTTGATGAATTAAGTCAGCGTAAGGCCTTGCTTGAAGCGAGTAAAAGTAGCGATAGTATTGCTGTGGTCAGTATGACTAGCCCTATACATATTGATGGCTACCAAGATGACTGGCTACCGTATCGCTCTAGACTTACAACGCTTTCAACACAGAATCAATTAGTGATGGGGGAAAAGGTCGATCCTCAAGATATATCCGCACGTTACCTGTTTTTACAGGATCATCACGATTTAACTTTATTACTGGATGTGGTTGATGATTCCATCGTTTTTCGTGATCCCAGTCAACATTTTCGCCATGGTGGTGATGCTATTATTCTGGCATTCACTGACTCTCATCAACGTGTACACCGTTATATTTTGAGTAGCAGCTCTTTTGGTCATATTAATGTTTATCAATATATTGGCAGTTATTTAGATCCTGTTATTATTCAACAGCAGACCGCGATTAAGGCGCTTTGGAAACAGTCTAATTATGGTTATCGTCTTGAGTTGATATTGCCTGTCTCTCTGCTAACAGATGACATGTCTCTGGCAATTATTGATATTGATAAGGCTAAATCAGCAACAAAAGTCGTTGGCTTAGCTGATGTAAGAGACAGTGCTTTATTCAGTCCGCTTTTGTTGCCTTCAATTACATTAAGTTCAGTATTAGACAAAATGGCTGTAGAAGGGCTAAGACTGTGGTTAATTGATACTGATCTGAATGTTTTTTCTTCGGCAGGGCAAGGTCGAGTCGTCATGGATGAACCTGAGTTGAACTCATTATTAGATTTGTTTTACCAACTATTATTAAAGCCAACGATTTCAGACGATGAATCCTTATCTCATGAACAAACTGTACTGACGAGTGATGTGGTTCATTTGGCATTAAAAGGTGACAAGGCCTCCCAACAACAAATAGAAGAATCAGCGATCACAATCATGATGGCTGCACAGCCGATTATTATTGAGGGAGAAGTGCTAGGTGCAGTGGTGGCAGAGAAAAATACCCATGATATTTTAGGGCTACAGAATAAAGCAGTGAAAACCTTATTTCAAATCACCGCTATCGTGTTGATTGTGGTGCTTATCTTATTGTTAGGTTTTGCCAGTCGCTTATCATTTCGAATTAAACGTTTAAATGATGATGTGTCGAATGTTGTCAGTGGTGATGGCAAAGTCTCAGCTCAGTTTAGCTCACGGATTGAATATGATGAACTAGGTGAATTACGTCAATGCTTCTCACAACTGCTGGAACGATTGGGATTGTATACCCATTATTTAGAAGCATTGGCATCACGATTAGCCCATGAGCTACGTACGCCGATTGCAGTGATTCGAACATCATTAGAGCATTTAGAAACAGATCCTAGTGATAAACAGGTATACATTGATAGAGCAAGGGAGGGCTCAGAACGATTAAATAATATTGTCTCAAGAATGAGTGAGGCAAGTCGTCTTGAACAAACCGTTAATAATGTGTCATTAGTAGAGTTTGACTTGGGACTATTACTGAATGAATTACTGCCTATATATCAGGACATTTATGCAGAGGAAGTCATTGAACTCGATAATAAAAATGAACAGATAATTATTTTGGGTTTGCAAGAACTTATTGTTCAAATGCTCGATAAACTTATTGCTAATGCGGTTGATTTTCGCACGCCAGAGACAACGATTACTCTTGAACTGGAAGAGAGCAAAGGCGTGTGTCAGTTGAAGGTGATTAATGAGGGACGAGCGCTTCCAGAAGAAATGCATGAGCAATTATTTCAAGCAATGGTCTCTATTCGCCAAACAGATCTGAGCAGTAATATGCCACATTTAGGCCTAGGGCTCTACATCGTTAAAATGATTGCTGAACGCCATCAAGGAATTGTAAACGCCAAAAACAGGGTGGGCAAGGTGGAGTTTTGCGTTGAGCTGCCGATAACTAACTATAGAGACTAATTGGAGTTAGGAAGCGTCAAGATGAGATCACTATTAACAATATCAGCCCTCATATGGAGTTTAACTCTGAGTGCGTATTCTTTTGCTATCCCTATGCCGCCCGTGCCTCTTGAGCCACTTTATTTTGAGCCGCCTATTGTGGAAGCAAGTGTTGAGTCGAAACAGTTAAGCTGTGTGCAACTAGATAATGCCATTCGAACACTACATCCTTACCGATATACTTATAAGGATGGTTTTTATGATGATGGCTTCAATAAAATAGCTGTGGCAACAATGACGATGGATAACTTGTCAGTCATTACAGACTTATTTGAGGGGCTATTAGGGGTTGCCTATTTAGGTTATTCAGCCTTAGTGGATCTAAAAGAGCAGCGAAGAATATTAGGTATAGAGCAACAAATTTCAATGTTACAAACGCTTAAAGCAGAAAAACACTGTTTTGAATAAATCGTATAAAACGGTCTTTGAATTAATAATAGTCCTTGTGGAGTGTGGTTGAATTCATGTAGTATCGGTCTATAGGGTAACTATGAAGGTATTAAAGCTATGAGCACTATGGAAATCAAAGCAAAATGGTACGAAGCAAATTTACAAATTGCACGTAAAACACGAAGTAAATGGTTTAATGCGAATAAAGAACCAGCTAAAGTTGTTGACACACCTTGGTTTAAAGCAAATGAAAAAGAATCTAGTACTGATGGTACGCCATGGTTCGAGGCTAATTTAGCTAGCCATTTAGATGCAAAACGTAAATGGTATGATGCGAATTTAAAATCTGCTGTTGCTTCGGTTCGAGAAGATCGAAAAAAATGGTATGACTCTAATAAGTTAGATACGCCATGGTATGAAGCTAATGAGAACACTGGCCCCCATTCAGAACTTAGGCAAAAATGGTATGAAGCTAATCTAGCGACTGCTAGAGCAAGCCAAGATCAATGGTTCCAAGCGAATAAGAAACCAACAGTTTCAACCTCTAAACCATGGTTTGAAGCCGCAGACTCAGCTAATCCACATGCTGATATTAAAGAAAAATGGTATGAAGCTAACTTAGCGGCTGCACGTGAAAGCCAGAAACACCAACCTTGGTATGAAGCGAGTGTCGTGGTTGATCCACATGCTGATGCAAAAGCAAAATGGTATGAAGATAATATTGCTTTAGTTCGGTCTAAAACAGTGAAAAGTAAATGGTATACCGCAAATACTGATACTGCGAGAACATCGCGTAAAAAATGGTACGAATCTAACAAATAAAGACAAATGCTCTTTAGGAGCTTAAGCCATTCCTTGAGTGGCTTAAGCTCAAGTCTTTATTGTGACTTCTTTAGCGCTGACACCAAATTTAATTGTAGGTGAAGCTATAGGGAAAACACGCCATATTTGAGACAAATGAAAGTAAACGCTAATTTCATTTTTGGCTCCTTCCTAATATCCAAACCATCGTTACTGACTGCCTAGATAAATGATACAGGCATTACTGTTATCATAAAATCAGGTCACATCACGGTAATGAGCTGTATTCCTCGCCTCAACATACCTCTGGTTTACACTCCCCCTCAACACCTTAATCTTGAGATCTAATCGACGTGAATCCTTGCGTGTAGGGATAAAATGAAATTAGCTGACAGTCAACTATCATTGACGCTAACCATTATGTGGCTCAAGGCAGTTATGATAACGGTTATGGGAATACCTGATTTTCGGCAACGGCAGGAGGAAGTGGCTTGCTCTATAGCTGAGCAAGCGTTTGTGTAAAAAGTTTGCAACATTTGATGACATTATCAGGTATATTACGGGTGCGGTGTGTACTGGGTGCGATACTGACTCAGTAGAAACATATAGTAATCTTTTTTAACAATTTTGAGATAATTTGAATTTATGACCAGTACAGTCAAGTTAATAGACGGTTTTAAACGCTTTCAACAGCAGTATTTTGGTGATGACAGCGACTTATATTCCAGCATGCTCAATGGGCAGCCAGCAAAGACACTCATGATTGCTTGCTGCGACTCACGAGTTGATCCGGCAATTTTGACTGATTGTGATCCTGGTGACTTATTTATTGTTCGTAATGTGGCGAACCTTGTTCCTCCTAGTGAGAATGATGGCTCATACCATGGAACGAGTGCTGCACTTGAATATGCAGTTAATCACCTTGAAGTCGAAAATATTATTATCATGGGACATGCGAGCTGTGGTGGTATTAAAGCTCTATGGGAAGATGATGGCAGCGTGCAATCACAATTCATTCATTCATGGGTATCAATTGCTAAGTCAGCTAAAGAATGGGTAAAAGATAAATTATCGACAGCTTCAACGGAAGAAAAGATAAAAGCCTGTGAACAGCGAGCAATTCTTGATTCACTGGCTAATTTAATGACCTTTAAGTGTATACACGATAAGGTCGAGCAGGGAGCGATCAGTCTGCATGGTTGGTACTTTGATATACCTGCAGGAGAGTTATTGGGCTATAACCCTAAAACGGGTTCTTTCTCGCCTTTAACCACTTCAGAGTAGAAAAACGTCAATGGAAGCAACTGAACTTAGGCGCAACTAGCGCCTTATTCAGTTGCTTCCACTTCTTTTTTTACTTATTTATCTTCTGTGCTTTCAGCTTCAACTTGTTCTTCATCAACTATTTCTTGAAAATCATCATCATCTCCAAGGCCGATAGTCTGTAATAAACTTTGAAATGCACTTGTGTCCTTATTATCAAGGGGAACAACAACCGTTGATGAATTTTGCTCTGTTTCAGTTCTGTCTTCACGAGATACCGTTCTAGTATTGCCCTCAATATGCGTTAAGGTTTCAGTGTCATTAGCAAAATAGAGCGTTAGATTACGTTGCTCTCGTTGACCATTTCCTGGGTGAAAGCTATAAATGTAATCCCAACGATTTGGGTGGAAGGTATCTATAAGAAGCGGAGTTCCCATAATATATGCGACTTGTTTTTTAGTCATGCCAGGCTTTAGTTTATTAATCATTTCTTGATCAACGGCATTGCCCTGCTGAATATCAATACGATAAACGCCCGGGATTTTATCCTTATTACAGCCACTAAGAAGAAGCACTAAGACAGAAAAGGTGTAAATGAGAAAGGTTTTCATTTATATTAGTTATCACAATTAATTTACCAAGCTGCGATGATACGCTAATCGGGCAGCTTCGACGAGGCACAATAACAATGGAAAGCCAAGATTTAAGAAAAGTCGGTCTAAAAGTGACCTTGCCACGCTTGAAAGTTTTGGAGATTTTAGAATCGACAGAACAACGACATATGAGTGCAGAGGATGTCTATAAGGCCTTGTTAGATATGGGAGAAGAGATAGGTCTAGCAACGGTTTACCGGGTGTTAACCCAGTTTGAGGATGCAGGCCTTGTCTCACGTTTAAGTATTGATGGTGGGCATGCTGTTTTTGAACTTGAAGATGGCACACATCATGACCATTTATTATGTGTACGCTGTAACCGAATCGAAGAATTTGTTGATGATGTTATTGAACAGCGTCAGCGCGCAATTGCCGCGGAAAAAGGATTTGAAATGACAGATCACAGTTTGTATATTTATGGTGTGTGTCGCCACTGCCAGTAGAGTTGTTGAGAGAGACTCCATTATCAAAATGAAGTGACTGAAGTCACTTTGTGAGCTTAAATTAGTGACCAAGTTTAAAGTGATTGTTGCAACATCTCTTCAGCATGAGAACGTGTTTTCTCGGTAATATTGACTCCACCTAACATGCGTGCAATTTCGTCAATCCGTTGTTCGGAGTTTAAGGTAGTGACATCAATAAAGGTATTGGAATCTAATTGATGTTTGCTAACTTGCAGTTGTTGATGAGCTTGCGCAGCAACTTGGGGCAAATGCGTAATACAAATAACTTGCTGGCTACTCGCTAGCTGGCGAAGGTGTTGACCTACAATTTCTGCAATTCCACCACCAATCCCCACATCAACTTCATCAAATACAAGGGTTGGTACACTTTTAGAGCCAGCAGTAATGACCTGAATGGCAAGGCTAATACGTGCAAGTTCACCACCAGATGCGACTTTAGCTAACTCGCCTAAATCTTGTCCTGGATTAGTGCTGACTAATAATCGAATAGAGTCTGAACCCGTTTCATTAAATGCATTATTAGCCATGGGTTCAATAAAAAACTCAACTCGACCTCCAGGAATGGCAAGATCTTGGATGGATGTTGTTATTCTTTTAGCAAGAGAATTAACGGTTTTTTGTCGTTTTAGACTTATTTTGTCACATAATAAGCGACATTTCGTTTCTTGCTCAACAAGTTCTTGTTGTAATTTTTCATTATCACTATCACGATTAGTTAGGCTGGTTAATTCAGCAGAAAGTCGTTGATAATGTGTTGGTAAAGCCTCGATTTCAACCTGATGTTTACGAGCTAAATTATGCAGGGTGGTTAATTGATTTTCGATATCAGCAAGACGGCTAGGATCATTATCAATTGAATCAAGGTAATGTCTCAATTCGCTTCCACATTCATCTAATTGAATGAGTGCAGAGTTTAGTAATTCAACACTAGTTGTAAATTTAGGCTCAATACCTTGTTGCTTTTCTAAGTCGTTTAAAACCGTGCTTAATAAGCTATAAACTGAACCATTTTCTTGTTCAAATAGTTGTTGCAATCCAGACTCAGCACTATTGATGAGTTGTGATGCGTGTGAGAGTTGCTGCTGCTCTTGTAGTAAATCAATAATAGATTCATCACTGAGTTCAAGTGGCTCAAGTTCACTCACTTGATACTGCAATAGATCAATACGAGCTGAGTGGTCGTGAGCTTGCTGCTGATGCTGGTTTAACTGTTGTTGAAGAGATTGAAACAGTGAAAATACACTCCTTAGCTCTTCGAGTAATGGTTTGGTTTGAGCTACAGTATCAAGCAAATCTCGTTGAGTCGCTGGGCGAATCAATGACTGATGTGCATGCTGGCCATGAATATCTATGGTGAGTTCACTGACGGCACGTAATTGAGATAGTGGAACTGCACGGCCATTTATATAGGCTTTAGAACGCCCATCTTTGTTGATGGTCCTTCGCAGATCGCATTGATTATCATCATCTAACTCTTGCTCGATAAGCCACTGATGTAAATGTGGGTTTTGCTCTGTATCAAAACTTGCTGAAACTTCAGCACGTTCATGGCCATAGCGAATCATTTTTGAGTCCGCTCTATCACCCAGTACTAGGCTTAAAGCATCAACTAAAATAGACTTACCAGCACCTGTCTCGCCTGTTAGTGAAGTCATGCCAGTGCTTAAGCTCAGTTCGATATCTTCAACCACGGCAAGGTTATGAACACGGAGATCAATTAGCATGTCAGTTTCCGTCCCCATTCTAGTTTAGCTCGGAGAATTGAATAGTGATCATGATTTTCTAGATGTAATAAGGTGATATTACTGGGGTAACGCTCTATTCTAACGGTGTCTCCCGGTTGGAGAACATGCCCAGGCCTACCATCACAAGTGACCATAGCGGAAGTCGTATTGTTTTCACTTAAAACAATATCAATGATACTACTTGCTGCGACAACAAGTGGACGGTTACTCAAGGTATGAGGGCAAACAGAGGCGAGCACTAAGGCATCAAGATTGACATCAAGAATAGGCCCGCCGGCAGACATAGCATAAGCAGTTGAACCGGTTGGAGTAGCGACCACAAGGCCATCAGCTCGTTGACTATTGAGAAACTTACCATTGATGTAGGTCTCAAATTCAATCATATGTAAACTTTGATTGGCATGAACAACAATGTCATTCATTGCTTTACCAACAGGGTGGTCAGTGTCATTAATAATATTGGCATGCATCATAAAGCGCGTATCTTCACGATAGTTACCCGCTAATACTTCAGACAACTGTTGTTCTAGTTTGGCTAAAGTAATATCAGCTAAAAAACCTAATCGTCCAATGTTGATACCAACAATAGGTAAATTAGAGTCAGAAAGCGCGCGAGATACTGACAGTAATGTTCCATCACCACCAATGGCTATGGTTAAGTCGCATTGCCGTGGAAAATCACTAATTGAAATCACTTCGAGTTGAGGTAAAAAATTGAGAGGCTCGTTAATAAACACTGTTAAGGAGCGGGCAAGTAAAAATTCTGTTACTTGAATGACCGCATTTTCCATAACGGGATCATCTTTACGGATAAAAAGCCCAATACGTTTAAAAGGTGAATTCATAAAATTTAATAACTGTTTATTTAGGTATGTAGGTTGATATTAATTGTTTTAGTGATGAAATCCAAAAATAAAGTACATTAATCCTTCAGATTAAAGTAAATATGGTTAACGTGACCCCACTCATAATGATAGAATAGTTTGATTTTACTTAACTTCCTAAATTGAGGATCCCCATGGCGATTGAACGTACAATTTCTATTATCAAACCAGATGCAGTAGCAAAAAATGTTATTGGCGATATTTATTCACGCTTTGAAAAAGCAGGTTTAAGCATTGTAGCAGCACGCATGATTCACTTATCTCAACAACAAGCTGAAGGCTTTTACGCTGAACATAGCGAACGTCCTTTCTTCGGCGCTCTTGTAAGCTTCATGACATCTGGACCAGTTATGGTTCAGGTATTAGAAGGTGAAAATGCAGTATTAACAAACCGTGATTTAATGGGTGCAACAAACCCTGCTGATGCAGATGCTGGTACTATTCGTGCTGATTTCGCATCAAGTATTGATGAAAATGCAGCACATGGTTCTGACTCTGTAGAGAGTGCTGAACGTGAAATTGCTTACTTCTTCACAGAAGATCAACTTTGTACTCGTACTCGATAAGAAGTCGGTAGCATTATGACGCGCACGAACCTACTTGGATTAGACTATAAAAGTCTGGAAGACTTCTTTGCTGAAATAGGAGAGAAGCCTTTCCGTGCGCGCCAGTTGATGCAATGGATGCATCAATATCGTGTAGTAGATTTTGCTGAAATGACAAATTTGAGCAAAGTGTTAAGACAAAAATTAGAACAAACAGCGGAAATTAAAGCACCAGAGATACTGCATGAACATATTTCTACGGATGGTACGCGCAAGTGGATTATTCGCTTGTCATGCGGGAACTCAATTGAAACAGTCTATATACCAGAGGCAGGTCGCGGTACATTGTGTGTGTCATCGCAAGTTGGCTGTGCGTTAGCGTGCACTTTTTGCTCTACCGCCCAACAAGGTTTTAATCGTAATTTAGATGCGAGTGAAATTATTGGCCAGCTTTGGCTAGCCAATGAAGCCTTAGGAAAAGATCCTAAAGGTAACCGTGTGGTGACCAATGTTGTCATGATGGGGATGGGTGAGCCATTAGCTAACTATGATAATGTCGTATCTGCAATGAATCTGATGCGAGATGATTTAGCGTATGGGATTTCATGGCGTCGAGTGACATTGAGCACATCAGGAATGGTGCCGATGATTGATAAATTACGAGAAGATTGTCACGTTAGTTTAGCTATTTCATTACATGCTGCTAATGATAAGTTTCGTAGTGAAATCATACCTCTTAATGACAAATACCCTATTGAAGTATTATTAGCAGCCTGTAAACGTTATGTTGATGTTGAACAACGACGTCATATTACAATTGAATATGTCATGTTAGATAAATTGAATGATTCAACTCAAGATGCCAAAGATTTAATTCGAATATTAAAAGGTCTACCGGTTAAAATTAACCTTATCCCCTTTAACCCATTTCCTGGAACTGATTACACTTGCTCCTCTAAATCTGTCATGAATCGTTTCAGACAAACATTAATAGATGCCGGTTTAGTGGCAACTATTCGGAAAACACGTGGTGATGATATTGTGGCAGCATGTGGCCAATTAGCGGGCGAAGTTCAAGACAAGACCCGTCGAACTGAACGACTAGCACAGAAAAAAGTAGTGACTTTTCAATGATCTTCTCTCTTAGATTATGCTTGGTTATTGGGTTAATGACTATATTGGTGGGCTGTGCGGCCCCTAGTATGGGAACCCGTCCCGTGGCAGATGTTGCTAGCGACCCGAAAGCAGCCGAACTCAATATGAGGCTTGGGATTAATTATATGCAACGTGGTGATTATGAAATCGCTCTTGAGAAGCTACAAAAAGCATTAACACAAAATCCTAATTTAGCGAGCGCTCATAATACGATTGCCTTGTTATATCAAACTCTCAAACAAATCGATCAAGCTGAGTATCACTTCAAACAAGCAATTACTCGCCAGACGAACTATTCTTCAGCACATAATAATTACGGTGTATTTTTATGTCAGCAAGGTCAGTTTAATGAAGCCGAACAGCAGTTCTTAGAGGCAATCAAAAATCCTTTATATACGAGTGTTGCTCAAGCATATGAAAATGCGGGTTTATGTGTTGGCCGAATTCCTGATGCTACCCTTGCAGAAAGTTATTTTAGAAAAGCGCTGCAACTCGAACCGCGCTTAGCTAAGTCACTAGTCAATATGGCGGAGCTAAGCTATCTTGATATTGATTATGAATCTGCTCTGGCATACATAAAGCGTTATCAACAAGCTGCACAATGGACACCGAAAGCATTACTTGTTGCCATAAAAATAGTAAATCGATTAAATGATCCCAATGCGGTGGCGAGCTATGCTTTGCTATTGAAAGCTAAGTTTCCAGATTCTGATGAGGCGCTGGCCGTTAAAAAAGGGCTGTATTAATTATGACCGATATTAACGAGCAACAGATAGAAGAAACAGTACTGAGTTCAGGAAAGCGACTACAGCTTGCGCGCGAACAGAAAAAAATAACGATTGCTGAAGTTGCAGCTCAATTACGCTTATTACAAGAAAACATTCAAAGTCTTGAAGAAGGCCAATGGGATAATTTGCACGGTAGAGCTTATGCTCGCGGCTACTTTCTTAGTTATGTGAGATTTTTAGCATTGCCAGAAGAAGAAATGCTAACCGCTTTTAACCTTGAATATAAAAGTTCACCACACGAATCCAGCATGGCTATAGTGATGTTAGATGAGAAGAAAAAAGGCCTACCATGGCTATCAATCATCTTTATCCTACTTGTTATATCGGCAGTTGTTGGTGCTTATTTCCAAAAACAGCAGTCTGACTCTAACAGCAGCGTTGATGATGTACAGAGTGAATCTAGCGTGATGGAAGAACGTTCATTTTCTGAAAGTGTTGTTAAACCTATAAGTGAAAATACTACTGATGTTACTGATGTTACTGATGTTATTGAGCTCACTGACAGCGTTAGCAGTAGCGAATTGTCACAGCAAGTACCAATGGATGTTAGTGAGCTTACCGTTGAGGCGGAGAATGTAGCTGAAGTAAATTCTCTAGATAATAGTGAAGAGTCTTTAAATCTAGAAAACATTATTGAGCTAAAGACAGTGGAAAGTGAGCAACAACAGCCTGTTATTACCTTACAATTCAGTGATGATTGCTGGGTTGAAATAAGAGATAACAATGGAGATTTTATTATTAATGACATGATGAAAAAAGGCAAAGCCGTTATTCTTGATGGAGCTCTGCCTTTTTCGGTATTACTCGGTAAGGCATCAGCTGTAACAGTAATGCTTAATGATGAAGACTTTGATATTTCGGCTTTTGTTAACGATAATGTGGCCCGATTTAATATAGGAGAAGAATAGTGACTGTTGAATCGCCAATTACTCGGCGAAAATCGCGCCAGATTATGGTTGGAAATGTTCCGGTTGGTGGTGATGCACCAATAGCCGTTCAAAGTATGACCAATACCGAGACGTGTGATGTTGATGCAACCGTTGCACAAATCACAGCATTGCAAGATGTAGGGGCAGACATTGTTCGCGTATCTGTTCCTTCTATGGATGCAGCAGAAGCCTTTGGTAGAATCAAACAACGTGTTGATATTCCTCTCGTGGCAGACATTCATTTTGATTATAAGATTGCTCTACGAGTGGCAGAACTTGGTGTCGACTGTTTACGGATTAATCCGGGCAATATTGGCCGTGAAGATCGTGTTCGTGCAGTCGTAGATAGTGCACGTGATCATGGCATCCCTATCAGAATTGGTGTAAATGCGGGCTCGTTAGAAAAAGATTTACAAAAAAAATATGGTGAGCCGACACCGGATGCTATTGTTGAGTCAGCACTCAGACATATTGATATCTTAGATCGTCTAAACTACCCTGAGTTTAAAGTAAGCTTGAAAGCATCAGATGTGTTTATGACAGTGCATGCTTACCAAAAACTAGCAGGACAAATTGAACAACCATTGCATTTAGGTATAACTGAAGCCGGTGGTTTGCGTTCAGGATCGGTTAAATCAGCAATTGGTTTGGGAATGTTATTATCTCAAGGTATTGGAGATACGATTCGCGTTTCATTGGCAGCTGATCCCGTTGAAGAAATTAGAGTAGGCTTTGATATTCTTAAGAGTTTAAGAATCCGTAATAAAGGTATTAACCTGATTGCTTGTCCATCATGCTCACGACAACAGTTTGATGTGATATCGACCGTTAATGAATTAGAAAGTCGCCTAGAAGATATATTAGACCCCATGGATGTTGCTGTTATTGGTTGCATTGTGAATGGTCCTGGTGAGGCTAAAGAGGCTGCTGTCGGTTTGACGGGTGGTGAACCTAATCTGGTTTATGTGGATGGTAAGCCTAACCATAAAGTAAATAATGACAATATTGTTGATGAATTAGAGCGTGAAATTCGAGCTCGAATTGAGCGTCAACAGCAAGTGAATCATCCAGAAAAAATTATATCAATAAAGGACATCAGTTAAGCGTGGCAGACATTATCCGTTCTATTAGAGGGATGAATGATATTCTTCCTGAAGTAACACCCTATTGGCAAGCCGTTGAAACAGCACTAAAAGATGTTTTGTCATCATATGGTTACCAAGAAATTCGTTTCCCAATTGTTGAAAAAACAGAGTTATTTTGCCGGTCTATAGGTGAAGTAACTGATATTGTCGAAAAAGAAATGTATACATTTGAAGATCGTAATGGTGATAAATTAACCTTACGTCCTGAAGGTACTGCCGGTTGTGTACGTGCTGCAATGCAAAATGGTCTACTTAATCAAACACAGCGCCTGTGGTATATGGGACCTATGTTTCGTCATGAACGTCCTCAAAAGGGCCGTTATCGTCAATTTCATCAAATTGGTGTTGAAGCCTATGGCTTTAATGGACCAGATATTGATGCTGAAATGATTTTAATGACATCACGAATATGGACAAAATTGGGCTTAACTGGTGCAACACTGCAAATTAATTCATTAGGGTCAACCGAGGCTCGCCTTGCTTATAGAGATGTCTTAGTCGCTTATTTTGAAGCGCATCAAGATGAGTTGGATGAAGATAGCCAACGCCGGTTACATACTAATCCTTTACGGATTTTAGATAGCAAGAATCCTGCTATGCAGGCTTTAAATGATGCCGCACCTAAATTAATTGATCACCTTGATGATGAATCACGACAAGAATTTGAGACCTTGTGTCAGATTTTAGATTCCGCGGGACTAAGCTATGAAGTTAACCCACGATTAGTTCGAGGTTTAGATTATTATGGAAAAACAGTATTTGAATGGGTGACTGACCAATTAGGCTCTCAAGGTACGATATGTGCCGGCGGACGTTATGATGGTTTAGTTGCACAGTTAGGTGGAAAAGGCGCAACAGCTATTGGCTTTGCAATTGGTATTGAACGTTTAATCGCATTGTTAGAGGCAACTGATTCATTACCTAAAATAGAAAAAATTGATGCTTATTTAGTCGCGGTAGGTGAAGCTGCAGCAACACAATCACTACAGTTATCTGAGCAATTACGAGATCAAATTCCAAATTTGAAGTTGATTACACACTGCGGTGGTGGTAGTTTTAAAAACCAATTTAAGCGTGCGGATAGAAGTGGAGCACGTTGGACTCTTATTCTCGGTGATGATGAGTTAAGTCAGCAAGTTGTTGGCGTGAAGACTATGGCGACGGGCGAACAGGAAACCGTTGCTTGGAACGATTTAGTAAATTATTTAACACTTTAATAAACGAAGAGCATTTATGACACCTATAAATATACCTGAATGGCAATCTCTAGTCCGTCACTATTCTGATCTTAAATACCTATCAATGCGCGAGCAGTTTGCTTTAGATTCAGACCGCGTTCATCACTTTTCAGTTAATTGTGGTGGTTTACAGTTAGATTATTCAAAAAATAGAATTACCAAAGAAACAATGCAAAAGCTGGTCGCATTGGCGGAATCTGTCAATATGTCAGATTGGATTGAACGTATGTTTAATGGTGAAGCAATTAATAATACGGAAGATCGTGCTGTATTACATGTTGCATTAAGAAACCGTAGCAATACACCTATCATGGTTGATGGTGAAGATGTTATGCCAGCCGTTAATGCAGTATTGAAGCAAATGAAAGATTTTTGTGGAAAGGTACATAGCGGCGAATGGTCTGGTTTTAGCGGTAAAAAGATTACTGATATTGTTAATATTGGTATTGGTGGCTCTGATCTTGGCCCTGCAATGATTTGTGATGCTTTAGAGCCTTATGGCGTGAAGGGCATAGGAGTGCATTTTGTCTCCAATGTCGATGGCACTGATTTAAGCACCACATTAGAAAAATTGAACCCAGAGACGACTTTATTTGTCGTAGCTTCAAAAACATTTACGACTCAAGAAACACTCACTAATGCTGAATCAGCACGAGCGTGGTTTTTAGAATCAGGCTGTCAAGAAGATGTTGCCAAGCATTTTGTTGCTGTTTCAACGAATGCAGATGCGGTATCTGCATTTGGTATCAATACTGACAATATGTTCGAGATTTGGGATTGGGTCGGTGGCCGTTACTCTCTATGGAGTGCAATCGGTTTACCTATTGCTCTATATGTCGGCATGGATAACTTCGAACGAATGCTTGATGGTGCTCATGAAATGGATAATCATTTCCATAGTCAACCATTAGCAGAGAACATGCCGGTTATCATGGGCCTATTGGGCGTATGGTATGTCAACTTTTTCGGCTCAGCTACACAAGCTATCGTTCCTTATGATCACTCATTAGCACGGTTTCCAAACCATATGCAGCAATTGGATATGGAAAGTAATGGTAAAGTAACAAATCGTCAAGGTGCACGAATTAGTTATAAAACAGGGCCTGTTATTTGGGGAACACCGGGCACTAATGGTCAGCATGCTTATTTCCAGCTTATTCACCAAGGTACACAATTAATTCCTGTTGATTTTGTATTACCTGTGAATAGCCACTATCCAGACCTTGATCATCAATCAATATTATTAGCTAATGGTTTAGCGCAATCAGAAGCGCTGATGAAGGGTAAAAATGCTGAAGAGGTTCGTGCTGAACTAACTAAAGAAGGTTACTCAGGTAAAGAGCTTGAAGCATTATTACCGCATAAAGTATTCCCTGGTAATCGACCAAGTAATACATTGTTATTCCCACAGCTCACGCCTGAAATGTTAGGTAAGCTAGTCGCTCTTTATGAGCATAAAGTATTTGTTCAGGGTACGATTTGGAATATTAACTCATTTGATCAATGGGGTGTTGAGTTGGGTAAACAGCTAGCTAAAGCTATTTTACCTGATGTCCAAAATGACGGTGACATCGCTGTACACGATAGCTCAACAACGAATTTAATTAAGTTGATTCGAGAGTTAAGATTTAAATAATTACCCAATTATTGTTATTTATAAAAGCCTATATCATTTTCAATGATGTGGGCTTTTTTTTTGTGTTGAATCACGTTGAAAGTTTTGATACTTTAATACCCATAACGTTTATATAGGAATTATGTGTTTTATGTCTGAACGAACTGAAGATGCCTTGAATATTTCTCTTGCCCATGAAGGAACTAATTATTTAGCGCCTGAAGATGAAATTTTTAATATGCCTAAAAAATCAATTTTCCCAACGGCAAATTACCCGTACGAGAAAATGATGAAAAAAAGAAAATATGAACAAGAGAAAAAGTTGTTACAGATTGAGTTAGCCAAGTTTCAACATTGGGTTAAAGAGACAGGACAAAAATATCTGATTATCTTCGAGGGTCGTGATGCCGCTGGAAAAGGCGGATCAATTAAGCGTTTCACGGAGCATTTAAATCCACGAGGAGCGCCTGTTATCGCCTTGGAAAAACCTGATGACAGGGAACAAGGCCAATGGTATTTTCAACGCTATATTCAACATTTACCAACAAAAGGTGAAATCGTATTACTCGATCGTTCTTGGTATAACCGCGCTGGTGTTGAGCGGGTAATGGGATTTTGTAGCCCAACTGAGTATTTAGAGTTTATGCGTCAATGTCCAGATTTTGAACGTATGATTACTAGAAGTGGGGTTAAAGTGATTAAGTTGTGGTTCTCCGTGAGCCGTAATGAGCAACGCCGTCGCTTAGACGCTCGTCAGAGTGATCCTTTAAAACAATGGAAAATTAGTGATATAGATTTGGCATCACTGGATAAGTGGGATAATTATACTGAAGCTAAAGAAGCCATGTTTTTTTATACTGATACTAAAGACTCCCCATGGACAGTAGTGAAATCCGATTGTAAAAAACGGGCACGATTAAATGCAATACGGCATGTATTAGCGGAAGCGGATTATCCGAATAAAAATCCTAAAGTAGCTTGTAAACCAGATCCTTTAATTGTTGGATCAGCTGAAACAATTTATGAAATGGATGAGCGACATTTGGAAGTTGCACCTTATGAGATGGGCACAGATGATTAATAAGAAATTGAATTAATCATCATTTTAAATAAAAAAGCCCGCTGTAATAACAATTACAGCGGGCTTTTTTAGTTTAACTATACTTTTTGCAGTACGATACCAGCTAAAGGTGGTAGATTAAGCACAATAGAGAACGGCTTATCTGACCATGGAACAGCTTCCGCTTCAAGACTCGCGTGATTATCGACATTACTACCACCATAAAACTCTGAATCTGAGTTCATAATGATTTGGTATGTGGCTAGATCTGGCACACCAATTCGATAGGTTTCACGTACAACAGGTGTAAAGTTGAAGATTGAAATAACATATTCTTCAGCATCTTTGCGGATATAGCTGAGTATTGATTGTTCCCGATCATTACAATCTAACCATTCAAAGCCATGCGGATCAAATTCATGTCTAAATAAGGCTGGTGTTGAGGTATAGAGTTTGTTTAAATCTCCGACTAGCGTCATCATGCCATTGTGGAGAGGAAAATCTGTCACATACCAGTCTAGAGCCTTTTCACAATTCCATTCTGTTCCTTGAGCAAATTCGCTACCCATAAACAATAACTTCTTACCAGGGTAAGTCCACATCATGGTGTAGAGCAGTCTTAAATTTGCAAAACGTTGCCATTCGTCTCCTGGCATCTTGTTAACCATAGACTTTTTACCATGAACAACTTCGTCATGCGAGAAGGGTAAGACAAAGTTCTCGGTAAAGGCATATAGCAAGCCAAACGTTAACGAATCATGATGGTAACGACGGTGAATAGCATCTTGTTGCATATATTCAAGCGTGTCATGCATCCAACCCATATTCCATTTCATTGAGAAGCCTAAGCCGCCCATATGAGAAGGTCGTGACACCATTGGGTAAGATGTTGATTCTTCAGCTGCAATTAGACAGCCTGGGTGCTCTTGATGCAAAACTGAGTTCATATGTTTGAAGAACTCAATAACCTCAAGATTCTCGCGACCACCGTATTGGTTGGGAACCCATTCACCTTCTTCACGTGAATAATCAAGGTATAACATTGAGGCAACGGCATCAACACGAAGACCATCAATATGGAACTCTTCTAACCAATAGAAAGCACTGGATAACAAGAAGTTAGTTACTTCACTTCGGCCATAATTGAAGATGTAAGTCCCCCAGTCTTGATGTTCACCTTGACGAGGATCGGCATGTTCATAAAGGGCACTACCATCAAAGCGAGCTAAACCATGAGCATCTTTAGGGAAATGTCCTGGCACCCAATCTAAGATAATACCAATACCATTTTGGTGACAAACATCAATAAAATAGCGTAAGTCATCTGGTGAGCCAAAACGGCTTGTTGGCGAGAAATACCCCGTTGTTTGATAGCCCCAAGATATATCAAGAGGGTGTTCAGTGATAGGGAGTAATTCGATATGTGTGAAGCCTAATTTTTTAACATAAGGCACCATTTGTTCTGCCATTTCACGATATGTTAAAAAGTCACCAGCTTCATTTCTACGCCATGAGCCCATATGGACTTCATAGACAGAGTGCGGCTCGTGAAGCCAATCTGAGCGCTCACGTTTTTGCATCCAATTGCTGTCTTGCCATTTATGTTCGCTTTCTGCAGAAATAATTGAACCGGTAGCAGGACGTAATTCAGACTGCTGACCATAGGGATCCATTTTTGAGTGTAATGAACCATCATTATTTTTGATTTCAAATTTGTATGCTTGTCCACTGGTAACGTTAGGGATAAAGAGTTCCCACACCCCTGAATCACCACGAACGCGCATTGGATGTTTACGACCATCCCACTGGTTAAAGTCCCCAATAATGCTGACTCGTTGAGCGCTAGGAGCCCATGTGGCAAACAATATACCGTCAACACCATCAACTTGATGTTGATGAGCACCTAAAATTCTGTAGGCATGCCAGTGTTTACCTTCTGAGAATAAGTGCAAATCATATTCAGAAAGCTGGGGTAAAAAGCGGTAAGGATCGGCTTCATTTATTTGATCGCCATTACCTGCAATACGGTGAATAATATAGCTTTCACTCAATGCTTTAGAGCTACCTGCCCATTGAAAAACATCCGTTCCTTCAATGCGTTGCAGATCTAGTCCTTCATCGATCCATGCTTTTTCAGTATCTGGTAAAAAGGCAGTAACAGTTGTGTTTTTCCCTTGTGTATGAGCCCCTAATACTTCGAAAGGATCATGGTGGCGTGCTTCTATGATCTTGATTAAACCTTCAGATAACTCATTTTTTAAAACCATAATTTTGAAGTTCCTATAAATTTTTATTGAAGTCTATAGCCTGCTTGTGGCAGGCTAGTAGCCAAGCCTTACAAATTTGATTACTTACCAACTGGAGTAGCCTTGAATGTCAGACAATAATAACACGCGATTCGTCAGTCGTCTTACTCGTGATTCATTAGCCCTTATTTTAGCGGGGGGGCGAGGTTCGCGGTTAAAACAATTAACCGATTGGCGAGCTAAGCCTGCAGTTCCATTCGGCGGCAAGTTTAGAATTATTGATTTTCCATTGTCTAACTGTATTAATTCCGGTATCCGTCGGGTGGGGATTTTAACGCAATATAAAGCACATTCATTAATGCGACATGTCCAGCAAGGCTGGGGGTTTATGCGTGGTGAACTAGGTGAATTTGTTGAGTTATTGCCTGCGTCACAGCGAACGGAACAAGGATGGTATACAGGTACAGCTGATGCCGTCTACCAAAATATTGATATTCTTAGAAATCATGGGCCTAAGTACATTGTTATTTTAGCCGGCGATCATATTTATAAAATGGACTATGGCGAAATGATTGCCAATCATGTTGAGAAAAATGCTGACATGACAATTGGTTGTTTAAGTGTGCCATTAGAGGAAGCAAAAGCATTTGGGGTTATGTCTGTAGATGTCGATCGTCGTATTGTCGCATTTGATGAAAAACCAGAGAATCCAAATCCAATGCCTGGTAGAGATGATATTGCTTTAGCATCAATGGGTATCTATGTATTCAACGCTGAATTTTTATACGAACAGCTTATCAAAGATGCTGATACACCTGACTCTACTAATGATTTTGGCCATGATATTATTCCTTCATTAATTGATAAATATAAAGTGGTTGCTTTCCCTTATAAAGATGTTCAGGGAAATGATCCTGGTTACTGGCGTGATGTGGGTACAATAGACGCATTTTGGTCAGCAAATCTTGAGTTAATAGGTGTTACACCTGAATTAAATCTTTATGATGATGATTGGCCAATTTGGACCTATCAAGCACAGCAACCACCGGCTAAATTTGTTTTTGATGATGAAGAACGTCGTGGTACAGCAGTCGATTCGATGGTATCAGGTGGCTGTATAATTTCAGGTGCAACTGTTAGGCATTCCGTGCTGTTTTCAAATGTAGAAGTTCATAGTTACACTACAATTGAAGATTGTGTGGTGTTACCAGATGTCAGTGTTGGTCGAAACTGTGTGTTGAAAAAAGTAGTGCTAGATAAAGGCTGTGTAGTACCAGAAGGTACTGTAATTGGATTAGATCCCGTTGCCGATGCTGAGAAATATGAGATTTCGCCAGAAGGCGTTGTGTTAGTAACCCCAGAAATGTTAGGGCAGAATTACCGATATGTCAGATAAGTTAAAAGTTGTTTTATGCTGGCATATGCACCAGCCACAATATAGTGAACCAATGGGAGGCATGTATCAGTTACCGTGGACTTATTTACATGCAATCAAAGATTATGTCGACATGGCTTGGCATTTGGAAAATGTGCCTGGAGCAAAAGCGGTAGTTAACTTTGCTCCAACGTTGATTGAACAAATTGCTGATTATGATGAGCAAGTTCATTCTCGTTTTAAGGGCACGGGACGTTTAAAAGATCCCTTGCTGATAGCCTTGGATTCGCCTGTTCAACCTGTACATGTAGAGGACAGGAAGAAATTAATTAGTGATTGTTTAAGAGCAAATGATGAAAAGTTAATCGCACCATTTGCTCCCTATGCAAAACTAGCTGGAATGGCACGGGGCTTCTTAGAAGATCCTGAAAAACTGAACTACATCAACGATCAGTTTATGATTGATATTGTAGTGTGGTACCACCTCGCATGGATGGGCGAATCTGTTCGACGTTCAGATGTGAGAATTCAATCTTTAATGGAAAAAGGTAAACTCTTTACCTTCCAAGATCGACGCCAATTGATGATTGTTATTGGTGAATTATTAAGTGATCTTATCCCTCGATATAGACGTTTAGCTGAAAGTGGTCGCGTTGAGTTGTCTGTAACACCTTATGCGCATCCTATTATTCCTTTAATGTTAGATATTAATAGCACGCTTGAAGCGATGCCTGACTCACCGTTACCTGAGGTAACAACTTATCCTGGTGGTGAAGAACGAGCTCATTGGCATATGGAAGAAGGTGTGCGTGTATTCGAATCTTATTTTGGTTTTAAACCTAAAGGTTGTTGGCCATCAGAAGGTGCAGTTTCAGAAGAAACATTAAAACTTATTTCTCGCCATGGATTTACGTGGGCAGCAACAGGTGAAAATGTACTGCGGAATAGTTTCAATTTATCTGAAATGAACAATGCAAGTGTACATAAACCTTATAAACTACCTGGCGCATCGCCAGCATGTTTCTTTAGAGATGATGGCCTATCTGATCTAATTGGTTTTACCTATACTAAATGGGGCGCTGATGATGCAGTAGATGATTTTATTGCTCATTTACTGACGATTAAAGAAAACTCAGAAGGTGATGATGATCGCGTTTTATCTGTCATATTAGATGGTGAAAATGCATGGGAATATTATTCCTATAATGGTTATTATTTCTTACAGGCACTTTATAAACGTTTAGCTGGCCATCCTGAATTAGAGTTAACAACCTTTTCAGAGAGTCTAGAAAATGGTGTTAAACCAGCTCTTTTACCTAAAATGGTTGCAGGAAGCTGGGTTTATGGTTCATTTTCAACGTGGATTGGGGATAAAGATAAAAATCGCGGCTGGGATTTATTGAGTGAAGCTAAACAGCTCTTCGATAAAGTGATGGCCGAAAAAACATTTGATGCTGAAACTGAGCTTGCCTTATTACGTCAATTAGCTATTTGTGAAGGTTCAGATTGGTTTTGGTGGTTTGGTGATTACAACTCTGCTGACAGTGTCAGTGATTTTGAACGGTTATTCCGTCTGCATCTTTCTAATTTGTATCAAATGCTAGGTGAAGAAGTGCCTCAAAGCTTGTCTGAAACCGTCTCTCAAGGTGGTGGTGGTATAGAGCAAGGCGGCACCATGCGTCGTGGTGGTTAAGGACTATAATTAATGGAACAAGCTGAGGTATTTAAACAACGTAGGGCTGGAGTATTACTCCATATCACTAGTTTACCATCTGGAAACTTAGGTGAAGATGCTTATCGTTTTGTTGATTTTTTACAAGAATCTGGCGTCTCTGTTTGGCAAATGCTGCCATTAGGTCCGACACATAGTGATGGCTCACCCTATCAATGTTTGTCGGCACATGCTGCAGAGGCTAAATTAATCTGTTTAGATTTAGTAAAAAAATTGCCATGGGCGGCAGAAACTGAGTTGTCAGGTGATAGCTTTTTATTGATTCTTGTCCATGCCTATCGTCGCTTTATTGAATATGCAACAACACATGAGGCCGCTGAATTTTCTGACTTCTGTCAGCAACAGTCATATTGGCTTGAAGATTATGTGTTATATCGTGAAATTCGTCACCAGAACCATACTACTGCATGGTTTCAGTGGCCAGAAGAATTACGCGATAGAGAAGTAGACGCACTGCAAAAAGTTCGAATTGAACGTAAAGAAGCTTTAGATATTCGCCGTTTTGGTCAGTTTTTATTTTTCCAACAATGGCAGGCTCTAAAAGACTATGCCAATGAGCGAGGAGTGTCACTTTTTGGTGATATGCCTATATTTGTTGCCCATGATAGTGCTGATGTGTGGGCAAACCCTGAATTATTTACTTTAGGTAAGTCAGGTGAAGCGGAGATGGTAGCAGGGGTTCCACCTGATTATTTCTCTGAAACAGGACAGCGCTGGGGGAATCCTCTATACCGCTGGGACAAGCATAGTGAGCAGAACTTTTTATGGTGGCAACAGCGCGTGCAAACGCAGCTGCATATGTTTGATTTAATTCGAATTGATCATTTTCGTGGTTTTGAAGCCTGTTGGGAAATCCCAGCTAGTTGTGAAACAGCAATGGATGGTGAATGGGTAAAAGCACCTGGTGACGCATTATTTAGTCAGTTGTTAAAAAGCTTTGGTGAATTACCATTAGTGGCTGAAGACTTAGGTATTATTACTGATGAAGTAACGGCATTACGTGAAAAATATGCCATGCCTGGAATGAAAATTTTACAATTTGCTTTTGGTGATGACGCTACAAATCCTTATTTGCCCCACCAACATACTGTTGATAGTGTGTCGTACACTGGAACACATGATAACGATACAACTCTAGGCTGGTTTAATGAGCTAGATGATGACACAAAATCTCGTGTATATGAGTATCTTGGCGGTAGTCATGAAGAAATGCCTTGGTTATTAATAAGAGCATCTTTACAGTCGGTATCACAATTAGCCGTTATTCCTATGCAAGATATTTTATCCCTCGATGGCGATCATAGAATGAATGTTCCTGGCACCATAGAAGGTAATTGGAGTTGGAAGTTTGACTGGGGAATGGTTTCTGAACAGTGTGGCCCAAGATTGAAAAAATTAAATGAATTGTATGGACGTAGTTAAATATGAGTAGTAACCCGAGTTCTTTAAAATATGCAGCTAGCCATGAGTGGGTAAGAGTTGAAGAGTCTGGAGAGATAACTGTTGGTATCACCGACCATGCACAGGATCTGCTTGGAGATTTGGTCTTTGCAGAGTTACCTGAAGTAGGCCAGCGATTTTCAGCTAAAGAAGAATGTATGCTACTAGAATCTGTTAAGGCTGCATCAGATATTTATATGCCGGTAAGTGGACAGATTTCTGCTATTAATACCGCGCTAGAGGACGAGCCAGAAATAATCAATGAAGATTCTTTCGGAGAGGGCTGGTTATTTAAAATTCAAGCAGATAATAATGCTGATATTGAAGGGTTATTATCTGCACAAGAGTATGAATCATCATTGGATGAATAAGGCCATGCTAAAACGTATTTAGCTTGTCAGGCTCAAGCTGAATAAACAGCCCCCAGCATTGTTGAGTGTGATGCACCAGTTACGGCAGGTAAATTAGCTGGTTGCTTGGTCATACGTCGATATGCCAACCAAGCAAAAGCAGCCCCTTCAACCCAGTCAGGGTGAAGACCAATAGCTTCTGTTGTCGAAATAGAATGCTTACTTAGCTTGGCTTGAAGCCTGCTTAACAAATACGCATTATGAGCTCCACCGCCGCAAATAAAGATATGACGACTCTCTGGAGCATAGTGGATAATATCAGTTGCAATTGTGACGGCAGTAAATTCTGTCAGTGTTGCCTGAATATCTTCATTTGCAAGCGTCTGATTAAAGCCTGCTAATTTTGTAGCTAACCAGTCTTGATTAAATAGTTCACGCCCTGTGCTTTTAGGTGCAGTTTGCTTTAAGTATGCTTCATTTAAAAAGTGTTGCAGAAGTTGAACATTACATTGGCCAGATTGTGCCCATCGTCCTGATTTATCATAAGGCTTTTTGAGGTGTGACTGGATCCAATAATCCAATAAACAGTTGCCTGGTCCGGTATCAAATCCACTAACTAATCCTGCTGTAGGCAGAATAGTTATATTACTAATGCCGCCAATATTAACGATAACGCGATCTTCTGACACCGAGTTAAACAATGACTGGTGAAAAGCTGGAACTAATGGTGCACCTTGTCCACCTGCAGCAATGTCACGTTGGCGGAAATCGGCAACAGTCGTAATTCCTGTTGTTTCTGCAATAACATTGGCATTACCAATTTGTAAACTAAAAGGCAGTGCATTATTGGGCGAGTGAAACAGTGTTTGCCCGTGAGAACCTATTGCGCTGATCCTGTCAGCAGATAGTTGCTGTGACTGTAAAAACTGATTAATAGACTGGCCAATCAACAGACCAAGTGCAATATCAACTTCCCCTAATTCTTGTAAATGACAGCTTTGGTTAACAATTAGCTGTTGTAAAGAGTCACGAAGAGATTCGGTGAAAGGATAGGTTTGAGCAGTAATAAACTCAAATTTATCCGCCTCAGAAAACTGTACAAGAGCAATATCAATACCATCGAGACTGGTACCTGACATGACTCCAATATAATAAGACATGATTTATTGCTTAATCGTTTAGTGCTAGAGCTGTACTATTAAGCCTATCAAGCTGTGCGAGTAAAACTTGAGATTTTTGTGTGAAGTCAGCACGGTATTTGTTCGCTAAAGCTTCAGCTTTTGGCAAACTTACTGTTAAAGGGTTACGGTGAACGCCGTTAACTCTGAACTCATAATGTAAATGAGGACCTGTCGCTAAACCACTACTACCAATAAAACCAATCGTTTGGCCTTGTTTGACTCGACTACCACGCTTTAATCCGCGTTTGAAGTTAGACATATGGGCATATAGCGTTGTATATTTTCCGCCATGACTTAGAACGATGGTTCGTCCATAGCCACCTTTAGTGCCTCTGAAATCTATTTTTCCATCTCCAGTTGCTAGAATCGGTGTACCTCGTGCCGCTGCATAGTCAACACCACGATGAGGTCGATTGGTTTTTAGTACAGGATGTTTACGGTTGGGGTTAAATCTTGAGCTTATCCGTGAAAAATGGACAGGTGTGCGGCTAAAGGCTTTTCGCATGCTGTCACCTTTAGGTGAGAAATATTGGCTATTACCAGTATCATCTATATAACGAATGGCGCGAAAAGTGTTACCTTGATTGGTAAATGCTGCAGCTAAAATATTGCCATCAGCAATTTTGTCACCATCAAGAAAGTCCTCTGTATATATAAGCATGAATGAATCATCTTGGCGAAGGTCGAGGGCAAAATCGATATCCCAGCCAAAGATATAAGCTAACTCCATGATTAGCTTGTCTGAAAGACCTGCCTCAACTCCGGCACCAAACAATGAACTGGTAATTTTTCCTGTTGCGTAGCTTTGACGTTGTTCAACTTCACGTGTATCTAATTTTGCTAGATAGCCTTCAGCAGAAGATGTAACCGTTAGTTTTTTGATGGGGCTGAGCTGTAACTGTATTTGTTGTAGAGTCTTGCTATTGTTTTCCTCACTGATATTAAAGCGAAGAACTTGTCCAGGCTTTAAATTCAGTAAAGGTTTAATTTCTTTACCTAATTGGGCAACGTTATACACATCACGAGCAGATAAACCTACACGAGGAAATATAAGTGATAAATTATCACCCGACTTGACGGTAAGTTCATGCCAGATGCCAGCAGGTTCAATAGTGGCTGTTTCTGTCAGATTGTTGGCAGTAATTGCAGCCAATGACTGTTGTTCAATATCTGATAGCTCAATAGTATGTAGATCTTGAGCTAGGGCTTGTGAGTTTGCAGCCTCAGAGCTGTTGATGACAGGATTTGCTGCAGAAGGTGACAGAGTGATTACCGCTGTTTTAGTAGAAGAAGTCAAACTCTGCATTTCTTCACCTAAATTAGGGAGTGTAATGAGCTGAGACTCTTCGCTAGTAGGGATTTCTTTATTCGTCGCAAGAACAATTGAGGTAATAAAAACCCCGATAATAGTAAGAGAAGATAGTGCGACTACATTACGGCGATTATTAAATGTAGCCGAAGTAGTACTAAATAGACTTTTGCGACTAGATGGCTGTATCAGTCTGTTTCGTTTCATCACTAAACTCGAATTTACGGTAGTTAATTTGGCATTTTCGCAGCATTTTCATTGTAATGGAAGACTTTCTTGAACCACGTTGTGATAAGATCCGCTCCAAATTGATAATTATTGGAGAAAATCATGGCTACGGTAGAAGAATCATTAGCTGAAATACGCCGAGGTGCAGCTGAAATTCTAGTTGAAAGTGAGTTAATTGAAAAATTAGAAACGGGTCGCCCTTTAAGAATTAAAGCCGGTTTTGATCCAACTGCTCCAGATCTTCACCTAGGTCATACCGTATTATTAAACAAATTGAAGCAATTTCAAGACTTAGGTCATGAAATCTTATTCTTAATTGGTGACTTTACCGGCATGATTGGTGATCCAACGGGTAAGAATGTAACACGTAAGCCGCTTACGGAAGAGCAGGTTCAAGAGAATGCGAAATCATATCAAGAGCAAGTATTTAAGATTCTTGATCCTGCCAAAACAAAAGTAGTATTCAACTCACACTGGATGGGCAAGATGACCTCAGCAGATATGATTCGCTTAGCATCGAACCATACCGTAGCAAGAATGCTTGAGCGAGATGACTTTGATAAACGTTATAAAGGTGGTCAGCCTATCGCCATCCATGAGTTTTTATATCCTTTAATACAAGGTTATGACTCGGTTGAATTAAATGCAGATGTTGAGTTAGGCGGAACAGATCAAAAGTTCAACCTATTAATGGGCCGTGAATTACAAAAATCTTATGGTAAGCCACAGCAAAGTATATTAACTATGCCTATATTAGAAGGATTAGACGGAGTACAGAAAATGTCGAAGTCTTTAAACAACTATATAGGTATAAGTGATAGTCCAAAAGATATCTTCGGTAAGATTATGTCAATCTCTGATGATCTGATGTGGCGTTATATAGATCTGCTTAGTTTTAGAACAACAGCAGAAATAGAACAATGGCGTACTGAAGTAGCGGCAGGTCAAAACCCAATCGGTATTAAAAAGACATTTGCCCAAGAACTTGTAGCTCGTTTTCATAGTGAAGAAGATGCTGTGCAGGCGAGAGATGGCTTTGAAAACCAATTTAAGAAAGGCAAACTTCCGGATGATATAGAGGAAGTGACATTAACAGTAGGTAGTGAAGGGCTGGCAATTGCTAATATTTTAAAAGAAGCAGGGCTTACAGCGAGTACATCTGACGCTTATAGAATGATTAAACAGGGCGCCGTTAAGATTGATAGTATCAAAACTGATGATCGAAACCTTGTAGTTATGGCTGGTAATGAACATATTATCCAAGTTGGAAAAAGAAAATTTGCTAAGGTTTCAACAGTTTAGAAAGTGAAGTGTTGAGTCGGGAAAAACTTCCTGTTGACGGTGAGTAAATACACTGTAGAATGCTCGCTTTCCTTGAGGTGACAGACGCACAAATTGCTGAGAAAGTTCAAGAAAAATAAAGGTTGACAGTGAGGCGAGAGAGTGTAGAATGCTCGCTTTCCTTGAGGTGACAAGGCATTAATTGCTGAGAAAGTTCAAGAAAATAAAGATTGACAGCTTGGCGAGACGCTGTATAATTCTCGCTTCTTTGTTGCTGACTTGTTAGCGGCAAACGCTCTTTAAAAAAATAAATATCAAGTAATGTGTGTGGATACTTGCATTGGAATGACTTCTGGTCAAAAAGAAGAAATCGATGTTAAGTAACACAGACAAACATGCAAATGTTTTAAGTAATACGAAAGCATCAAAATGAGTTTGTGCCAACTTTAAAATGGTACAAAAGAGTAATTAAACTGAAGAGTTTGATCATGGCTCAGATTGAACGCTGGCGGCATGCCTAACACATGCAAGTCGAAC
>ENA-OSET01000389-OSET01000389.1-sediment-metagenome-genome-assembly--contig:-NODE-389-length-49723-cov-14.846292_pt1 | contig 49723 bp, 6 predicted proteins | sample MGYA00237882_ERZ534229 | MGnify/ENA primary metagenome ERZ534229 (study PRJEB26408, sample SAMN06266212) | sediment metagenome | isolation source: Hudson Canyon methane seep mesocosm | place: USA:Hudson...
CTCCATCAGGAGAGGGAGTCATTGAGTGCTATAACTCATTGTATTTTAATTGTAAAAAGTTGTGTAGATAGCTATGCTTATCAAGAAAAAAATGGAAAACTATACAGGTACCTATGTTTACAGAGGGACATCCATTAGACGGCCCAACCTAAGCTAATTATATTTCAGTTAAACGCGCCACAAAAACTCATCATTAATAAATGGCCTCTCATTTACTGGTTTCCATCCTCAAGATCAAGAGCTTCATCAGTCAAAACGACCTTACAGCGCTGACCAGCATAAATTTTATTGCCTGGGTTAGCGAGAGTTAAGCGTACACCAAATGTACCACTTGCCGCATCAATAACCTGATCAATAATACTGACTGTTCCTAAGTAACTATTTTTTACAGGTATATCGACAATGACTTTAGATTGCTTTCCTATTTCAACACTTCCAATCAACTGCTCTGGAACAATGACTTCTATATTTAATGGGTCAATTTGAGCTATTTTCATGATCGGTTGCTCTTCAATAAACTCTCCTTTAGACTTCATTACCTCAACCACAACACCATCAACCATACTATGTATGGAGCGAAGCTTTAGCACTTCTTCTGTACGCCGCAACTCCAGAACAGCTAAATATTTCAATTTTTGTGCTTTTTTGAGTTCAATTTTAGCGACAATACTTGCTGTTTTAGCATCATCATAATCTCTCCTTGATGCTAATTTCTTATGGTGCAACTCTGCAACCTGAGCTAATACACTATCTTTGAATTTCCATTCAGCTTTCCGTGACTGAATATCTACGTCCATTTTCGCTCTATCTCTAGCTAACTGTACACTTGCTTTTTCTACCCCTGACATTAGCTTAGCTATAAGCTGGCCTTTTTTAACAAAATCTCCCCGGTCAACATAGATTGTTTCCAGTACACCTCGCACTTGACTACTAACCTCTATAAGCTTTGATGGCTCTATCACACAATCTAAAGCCTCATTTTCAGCTAAAGCCATATTAGAGCTCATCAATGCAATGCCAAACATTATTCTTACTAGCTTACCCACGTTCATTTCCTACTCCGATTTTCCAGAAAATGCTAACACATCTTGTAAATTTTCATCCATTTTTAATAAACTTTCACGTATCTTTGCATTATGTCTCTCAGCTCTACTTTGTGCTAAGTAAAATGTCAGTGTAGCAAGTGTTTGAAATCCAGAGGCGCTTATTTTTTTTGCTAAGGTGTATATTATAAGTGGCATATAATTAATAGCGATTTCATCATCAAATGATAAAAACATCTCATAACTGCCATTATTTCCCTGACGACCACAACGTCCAAATAACTGTCTATCTATTCGACGAGATTCATGACATTCACTCACAATAACATGCAGCCCTCCGGCCTCATTAACACCGGGCGCTAAAAGAATATCTGTCCCTCTGCCCGCCATATTTGTCGCGACTGTAATGCTTCCCTTAGCGCCTGCCATTTCAATAATGCCAGCTTCACCTGCATCTTGGCGAGCATTTAATATTTGATGGTTTAATTTTTTCTTTACCAACAACGCCCCTAAATGCTCGGAAGCCTCAACTGATCGAGTACCCACCAAAATAGGCCGCCCTTCTTTATGTATGCGCTCAATTTGCTCGATAATAGCACCCCATTTTTTTTCAGCTGTCGAAAAATACTGCGTTGGCATTTTTTTTCGTTTACCAGGCTTATTGGTAGGCACTTTAATAACGGGCTGCTGATAAACTGTAAATAATTCTTTGGCTACTTCTTGAGCGGTTCCTGTCATACCAGCAAGGTGTAAATAGCGCTGAAAAAAAGCTTGGTAACTAATTCGGCAAAGTGTTTCTCTTTGCCCACTTATTTCACAGCCTTCTTTAGTCTCAATTAACTGATGAAGGCCTCGCTCCCACGAGCGGTCAGGCATTACCCTTCCTGTAAATTCATCAATAATTAATATTTTTCCATCCTTAACTAGATAGTTAATATCCTTCACAAATAAATGTAAGGCAGACAAAGCTTGTACAACCAACTCACGACTATGTCGTGCAGCAGACCACACGCCAGATAAGGATTGAGTACTTTGCGTAACAGACTCAATCCCAGGATCTGTCAAAGCTATGTAATGATTTTTACGGTCTAATATGTAGTCTGTTTTCTCTTTTAATCGTTCAGCAATATTTAAAGCTTGCTGGTACATATAGAGCTGATCTAATGAATTATTTTCTCGAGATAAAATTAACGGAGTTCTTGATTCATCAATCAAAACACTATCAACTTCATCTACAATCGCAAAACATAGACCTCTTAAATGTAACTGTGCCAACTTAGCCGTTTTGTTTGCATAAAGCCGTTCTAACTGCAAATGAAAAGAACTGGAATTTCTACCTAAGACTAACTTGTCTTTCAAGTAATCAAAGGTAAGCTGTTTATTACTACAATAGGTAATATTACATGCATACGCTGCTTGACGATCCGGTAAATCCATATCCTCAAGAATAACGCCAACGCTTAATCCAAATGCATTATAAACTGGCTCCATTAGTTTAGCATCCCGCTCGACTAGGTAGTCATTAACAGTGACAACATGCACAGGAATACCTGCAATGGCGGCGGAACATGCAGCTAGGGTTGCAACTAAAGTTTTGCCTTCCCCAGTTTCCATTTCTGCAATCATACCCTTAATAAGTATCCAGCCTCCTTTCAACTGCACATCATAATGTCGCATACCTAATTTACGCCCAGCAACCTCCTTAATTAAGGCGAATGCTTTCATTACTACGGCATCTTGAAGCCCATGTAACATTAAATCTGATTTTATACTTTGAATTTCTTGCTCTAATGCTTGCTCTTCTAGCGAGGAAAACTCATCAGCATACTCATTTATCACTCTAACAACTGAGTTAAGTGACCGATCGTTATACTGAGTTGTCTCCGAAAAAAAATTAGCCACTTTTGCTAACAATTGATCAAGATAGTTTTTTTTATGTACGACCTTTTCTGGGTACAACCCTTCCACAATACCAGGCCTAAAAGTAGAGCGCAATGTAACCATTTCTTACCTTCCTTTTGGCTCAGACACTAAATTGCCTTAAAAATAGCTGTCTAGCTAAACGAAACCATTGCCATGCTAATGGCTCTGTTCCAAAATCAAAGCGAACATATACACGCTCCCCCAAATTCCTAGCATTAGCGACTTCAGGAAGACTTAGCTCAATCTGAAAAACAGATTCAAATGCTTGATCTATATCACCCGATGAAGGATCCACGGGAATGAGACCACCTCCCATATACCCTAAAGCAGGGCTAGGTAATTGATTAGACGCAGCCGGCACTGCACTAATAATATTAACTGTATAATATTTTTTTATATTACTTGCTAATCGTACTTGCACCCCTTGAGTTAACTCTCTGACGAGACCTATATCATCTTGCGTGACAACAGTACGAATAGTCGTCACTGGAAAGTCAACAATATAAGCAGCTAAGTCACCTTTACTTAAAAAACTTCCCATTAAATCACTTGCATTAGGCACCACAAATACGCCATTAGAAGTACTACGTACAGTCAATTCATCAATATATTTATTAACTTGCTTTAGTTCCATATCAATAACGTTAATCTGATCCTTAAGGATTTGCGCATCTACTCTATCCTCCATCCATACAGATTTATATTGCGCCTGCAATTCTTCTTTTTTGTAATGTAATATTTGTTGCTCAACCAACAATAACGGATCACTCATTTCAAATAACACATCACCTTTTTTTACCTCTGAGTAAGGTTTCACATTGACATTCATGATGACCCCTTCTGTTTGAGCTCGTACCTTTGCTTTTTCCGGCAACCAAACAACCCCTTCGGCATAGCTGCTTAATGAGACAGGAAAAAAGAACAAGAAACATAATAATGCGCCTAGTAAACCAAAGCTACTACTAATGGCTCGCAAACGGTGACGCTGTATGGCTGGGCTCGTAAACAGGAATCGAATCTGTTTAGTTAACGGTAACACCAGCATCAAAAAGATAGACCAACAGGCAAAAATGATACCAATAAAAAAGAACTTGCCTGCAACAAATAAAATGATAGTAAAACTAATAATCATTCTATAAAAAAATGATCCGAGCCCATAACCTACAAACCAAAGGCTTTCGCTAATAGATGAAGCGGGAGAGTTAAGCTCTACAGAAAAAAGGTAACGCTGAAACAAATAACCAATATAGTTATTTGCACGACTTGAAAGATTAGGTATTTCAATCAAGTCTGAAAAAATATAATAGCCATCAAAACGCAACAGAGGGTTTGCATTGAAAAAAAGCGTAGAAACCCCGCCTATCAACATAACATTGTATGCAATAGCTCTGACTAAGCCCTGTTCTACGTTTAGCCAAACAAACAGGGCAAGAGCCGCTAAAAACAACTCAACGCCCATACCTGCCGCAGCTACGATGACTCTTTTTTTTCTTTCTCGAAAAGCCCATGAACTCGATGCATCAACATAGGGAATCGGCATAAAAACCAAAAACATGACGCCCATTTCATGTACCTCCCCTCCCCATACTTTCGCAGAAAAAGCATGCCCTAGCTCATGTAAAAATTTAACCAGTGGGTAAATGAAAAACAATAACAGCAGATTGCTAGGGGCCATGACACGATCAGCAACACTTTTAGAAAGCTCTGGCCAATTAGATGCGGCCAATACGACCGCCATACTCATCACCACCATCCATATCAGTTTCCCTACCCAACCCGCAAAAGGAAGAATTAGAAACAACCACTTATCAAGAAAATTATCGGGGTCCCACAAAGGAATTTTTATAGATAGTGGGCTAGAAATTTTTTGCTTCCACTTGCCCTTTTGTTTTTTCTCAAACCGACGTAGTACCTCTAAAGTATCAGGGGATACATCACATAACAATAAATCACTACTATGTAATTGCCCTAACAACTTGACCATCTCATCTTGAGTCGGTGCATCATCACCTAAATGCTCAAGTGCTAACTCCCAAATTTCCTGAAACTGCCGCTCACCATCAATTAATGATAGAACATAGTACACCTCAGGAGAAAATCGGTGATTTTGATTATTCGTCCTATCTTGTAAAAGATACCATAGCTGGCCACGATAATGCTGCCTTGATATCTGCGCATGACTTTTTAACCTAGGCTTCAAATTAGCTATACGATACCAAGATGAACTAAACATCGATTCTGCCATATTCCCTTCCTATCTATAAGCCTTGCGGCCACCAAGTCCATAAAGCTAGACGCAACCAATTAACTAGAGGACGACTCCAAATCCATAATAAGTTCCTCTCCTCAATTAAAATCTTACCTACGCCTTTCATTCCTGGCCTTAAGGAATCAATTTGTTGATCAAGTTTTGCCTCTACTCGAAAATAATTCCGGCCCTCTTTCACTTCAGAAACGGGCGTAATATTAGCTACATTAAAAGTAACAACTCTATCACTCTGCCCAGTTAAAACAAGCTCTCCCTGAAGTCCTATTTTAATCACAGATATATCTCGCTCATCAACTTCTAAAATCAATCGATAAGCCTTTAACGGGGCAAGTTCAAATAAAACTTCACCGCGCTGTGAGGGCGAGCCTAATGATTGACTTAAATCTCCTGAAACAATAATCCCATCGAAAGGCGCTTTAACTCTTATTCTTGATAGCTGTGAATCTACCATCGCAAGCTGAGCCTCTGCTTGCCGAATCTGAGCTTTTAATATACTTATTTTACTTCGCTCCGCTTTACCTAAAGCATCGCGGTACTCTTTTAAATACTGTTCTTTTTGACTCGACCATTTAGCTCTTTCTAAGGTCAAGTCATTATCATCTAGTGTGACTAATGGCATACCTTTCTTAACTATATCACCTGCACGTACATACGCATCCCTGATATAACCGTCAAAAGGTGTAACAATAACTCGCTGTATAGACCCTTCTAAATAAGCATCTGCAGCAATACGAAAATCACCGACTGCAAAAACAAAAAATAAAGAAAGCATAACAAATAATGAACTGATTAATTTAAAGGTCGCATGAGCAGGACCAATCAGATTCATAGTTACCTTTTTTAACGACAGCCCAATCTTAGTTATTAACCATAAATCTTCTTTTCGTTTTGCTTCTAAAATCGGGCCCATTAAAGAAGCCATTGTTTCACATAACTCTACCGTATTACTTGTAAAAGCATTCTCTGACGATCGCTCCAATGTTAATGCGCCAAATAGCTTACCATTTTGGCTTAATGGAATAGTACAAATATCACGAACCTCCTGTTCTTTTGATAATTTCTCATGACATTTCAAAACCCTGACCTCGCCCCCTTCAGTTGCAGGGTAAACCAGAGATACTTGTTGGTCTAAGGACTCATCCATAGCCGCCCCAAGGCCTTGTACTAGTTTAGATTTTTTAGCAAAATCAGCACTATGAGATAAAGCCTCTACCTGTATGTACTTACCTTTTAAAAAGCCAATACTGACTCTTTCGCACTGCAATAGGATAGCAAGCTCAGTCACTACACTTGTTGCTGCCGCATGAAATTTCTCATGCTGTAAACTGGTTGCTATTAGCTCCAACACAGTGACCAATTGTTGATTTTCAGGTGTGTACTTTTTCCCTTCAATACGGCGAATAATTAATTCAACCCATGCCGCGCCCCATTGCAACTGACGCATAACCGCCCGCATTAATGATTCTTCACGCACCGCCGTCTCAATAGCGACCACTCCACAGATTTTTTCGTCCAACATCAAGGGAAAACCTATATAGCAAACTCGAAGACCTAATTCTTTATTATATTGACCTTCATCACGTAAGACCCCGCGTTGTTCTTGCATGGCCATCTCAGCTACTTCAGTTAAGCCTATATTGCCTTTCTTTCCTTCAGGCCAATATGCAACAGGCGCATAAGCCCCACTTCCTGGGTCACCTAAGACAACAACCCCACGAGTCACACCGCTAACCATTGCAGATTGAATGTGTAACCAAAATCGAGCAGCATCTTCCAACTTTTCTGCATCAATAAATGATTTCCATATTTTGTGATAGTCGGACTGAAATACTGAACTTGCTTCTAAAAAGCTAGTTCCTATAAACAGGCCTTCACTCTCTTCAGCATTACTCCATCGAATTTTAGCAGGCTGACTGACAAGCCCATAAGCTGTGTTATACGTCATCGTAATAACCGCCCCTTGCTGCAAATACTCTTCACTTGCTTTAGGGGCTTTCACCTTCAGTCCATCTTCTGACTTATCCTCTATTGTTCCAATAACTTCATGATCTTCACTATGAATAATAACCGTTGTTCCTATTTCAACAGGAACTCTGCTTCCAGCACGACTTTCATCCTTAATATCGGATTTAAAATTATCCATATAAATTTATTTTTAGAGTTAATTATGCTTTCAGTAACCTAAGATTTAGCTTATCGAAAGTGATTTTGAATCGGAGGGGGGAATGGTATTTGTGCAAGGGCATTCAGCTGAATGCTTACCTACCCTTGAACATGACATTAATTTTAGCTTACAAATAAAAACCTAATGTACACTTCCTGTTACTTCGTCAGCTTTTTGCTTTGCTGGCTCGACTTCTTCTGTCTTTGCTTCTTCTCCAGAAAATTTCGCCAACATCAGATTGAAGTTTCTCATGGACTGTAAATGCAAATAAATCAACTCTAACTCATCTGTTTTTGCTAACTCACCTAACTGCTCATTAGATAAACCTTTCAATTTTTCACGACTAACTGCTTGAAAACCACCTAAATTCATTTTCTGTCCAGAAGGCAAAGTAATTTGCGCTTGCATAGGTTCTAATAAATCTAATTCTTTTAATTTTTTACAAAATAACTGAGTACGGTTAAACTGGCCTTGGTACTCGCTTGAAAAATTTAATACACTTTTTAAATACTGAGTTTGTTCGCCTTCAGCATCAAACAAACGTTCCCCTTTTCCTTCTTGATTACAGCCTGAAAACTCTTCATCGATACATAAGGTAAATTGTTTTGCATCTTGGCTTCCTGAAAAAACGAAAGGGTATCGACGTAAAAAAGCAGGGATATATTTGCTATTCCATTTACCATCATCAGATACATATAGGTTTTCTTGATCACGAATCCCTAAAATGACTGCTGGCATAACCGCTTCATCATTACCGGCAAAAATAATACTATATTCTGCTGCTGCACTTGGGAATTCAACTGCTGTTAGCGGGACTGAATTAATGTTTTTTGCAAAATCAAAATTATTACCTGCTTTAACTGACCAATCAGCATGTTTGTTTTTATTAATTGGTGCTGCACGTTCGTATATAAGTAACTGCGTAGTCATTATTCCCTCTCATCTTATTTAAAAGTGGTTTACATTAAAGTGACACAAAAATAAATTTCATGTTTTGAAAGCTAGGCATTACCTATCTATTAATCTAACGCCTTACAACATGTTAAATAATTATAGCGTCGAGCACTAAGAGCACAAGAATATATTGGAAAAAATAATTCCCATAATTACTCATGGGAATTTTATTCTAAGCCCTGATTGGGTACTATATACTCCAATCAATTTTAGCGCTTGCTTTTTTGGAAGCTTTACCGTCCTCTACCTTCTCCTCACTGGCAGGTATAAATGACTCACCCTCATCATTCAACTCTTCTTCTAGCAGTACATATCTAGGAACTGCTCTCTCTTTACTCTCTTTTTTAGAGTCAGAAAATATCAAGAAATCATCCTTTTTCTCATCATCTACACTTAATGAGTGAGAGTCAAAGCTTCCAATAGAGTCATTAAAAACGCTATATCTAGATAATTTTGCTTTTAGTTTCTGAGATAGGCTCTTGTTTTTATTGACTGGTACTTGACTATCAATAGCACCACTAACATCCTCAAGAGTTGCTAATTGTTCAGCCGAACTTACTGCTGGCATAATTCTTACACCAACATCAAGCGTATCACCCATCAACTCAATAGAATCATGAGTAAAGCCAAGAACATGCCCCATTTCATGGCTAATGACTGTCAATAAATCCATTCGATCCGTAGCCTCACTATTTATATACGCAAGCCCACTCACATTAGATTCAGAGTATTGATAAAACTCCTCATTTTGTTCCGGTGTACTATCAATAAACCAGCCATGCCCTGCAGCATTAATATCAATAGTGATACTATTATTTTCTGAGTAACCTAATAAAGTACCGTCTAAGTCACTTATATTAAATGAAATAGAATCCAATTTAGCTATAGTGACACTATCTAATAAACCAGACTCTTCCCAGTTGCTTCGGGCTGCGCCTACTAAGCTATTAACTTGCTCTTGCTCAAGCGCTTGTGCAGAACTATTAGCGCCCAAACTTTCTGCTTGTAAGCCAGTTACGTTTGTAGTGCTAACCTTACCTTGAACATAAGTCGCACCACGCAATACATCTCTACGCCCACCAGCGATATTGCCCGCTTGCGGGTCATCCGGCGCACCGGTTTGATCTTGCCAATCTGCATCTTTTTGCAACACTAAACCAAGCTCACCTTCTGGCTCACCATTACGTAACAGATCGCTACCTGTATCGTTTACAACTAAGCCCGTAGACGGGTCAATACGATCACTTGCACGAGTCGCATCGGCACCATCACTCTCAGACTGGTCGTACATGAAATCCATTAACTGAGGCTGCAAAGTACGACTCACTGTTGCCGCACCAAATGGCGCATAAGGAACTAAATAACTATTAAATTCGCCCACATGGTCAATCAAACGATCGCCACCGGTATTTGCGATTAATACATCACGCCCTGCCCCCCCATGAGCACGATCCTCATAAGTCAATTGTGGGCCATCAGGAATACGATTATCGTTGGCATCATCACCTGTAGTCGCTAATTCATCATCCGCTTGCAAATAATCATTTCCATAACCACCATAGAGATGATCGTTACCTGTACCACCAAATAATACATCATTACCTAAGTCACCAAAGATACGGTCAAAACCATCGGTATGTATTTGCTCTCCCGAGTTAACGTCCGAAGCACCCTCAACAACTCGACCATCTTGTGCATCAAAATTCATGAAAAACTCAATTCCAGAAAAGTCATAACTGCGAGTTGTTTCGTTTACATAAATTTTATTAAGCGGGAAGTACTCATTGTAATGAGCAAACTCTTCGGCTTTATAAGCATCAAAACCTAATACTCGAATACCAAAACCTAGATCTTCTTCAACTTTTGAAACAACTAACGGTCGGTCATATCCAAAATTCAGAACAATTCCATCAGTACGTTCAGCATCAGGCAGGTAGTTACCACCGATAGTTTCAGGAAAGACGACTACAGCACCGTCAGCAATCGCTTCAGCACCAGAAATAGCATCATCACCAGAACCACCATGTAAAAAGTCATCATCCCAACCACCAAAAATAATATCATCCGCATAAGCCGGATCAAACAAGGCTTGTTGATCTGGATCTACATTAAATGGAGTCAGATTAACTGTTTTCTTCAACTCCCCTGTAATATTAATAATCGCTTCTTGCATACGCCCTGGTGTTGAAATATAAGTTTCAGTCACCTTAGCAAGGTTATATAAAGACTCCGATAGAGATTCATCAAATTTTCCATCCGGTGCCATATTACGACTCGTATAGATTCGACCATCGTCACCTAATATGCCATCACGACCTGTGCCACCGAAGATAATATCACTACCCCAGCCACCGATGAGATCATCATCTTGACCTTCGCCGTACAACACATCGTCGCCTATTTGGCCATAGACTTGGTCATCTCCCGATTCACCATGAATTTCATCCGTTGCTCCATTGTCATTTAATGCTGCAACGTTAAAATCTGGCCCGCCCTCTGTGTAGTCAATATGTTCTACAGCATGAGGGATGATTCTTAATGTAGCGCTGTAACCACCACCATTACCAGCATAGCCATTCGCTGATGAGTTATCATAATTGAAGGTTAAGAAGTTATTAGTTGCTTCGTTATTAATACCAACTAGTCGATAAATATTAGCATTATCACCAACAATGGTATCCGCATCACGTGCATGCCCTTCTTCAGTTACATCACCTTCATCATTACGTGCCAAATCTAAACCTGCACCACCAAAAATAAAATCCTCACCATCTGGACGTAAAGATTCATCACCGGCTAAACCAAATAATGTTGAACTGCCACCAATAATGTCATCCTGACCGAGATTACCAAAGATAACATCATCACCACCATTACCTTCGATATAGTCATCACCATCTGTTATTTGTTCTGTTGATGCATTTACATGCAGATTACCTGCATCATCACGGAATGCATCCACTGGGTTTACTACGTTATAACGGTTAGCATCTTGAACGATAACGATCTCACCAGAAGCAAGTACATCACCCATGCTAAAACCATGGCCCTCAGCTATGGCGGTCAAGCCCATAACCATGGTTCCGTCACCTTGCAGAGTATCATCACCTAACTGACCAAAGATCAAATCATCTTCAGATCCACCGGCAATATAATCATCACCATGGCTTGGACTATTATTAATCTCATCAAAATCTGAATGGGCAAGTAACTGAACCACACGAGCAACTGCCTCTGTTGGGTTCAATTGTGAAGCATCCGTGACCTGCACAAGACCATCCGTACTACCTATAGTCTCACCATAGATCACTGTACTTTCTAATACACGAATACGTTCACTCACCGAATCTGGGCGACGTTCAAAACGAGCATTGTCACCTGCAACCAAGTCATTATCACTGCCAGCATCGATGAAATCACCTTTATCGTAACCATTCGCTACCGATTCAAGTAACACTTTTGCAACAGGAGTTAATGTGCCATCAGCTTCAATACCATGCCCACCTAATGCATGACCACCCGCAATATCATCATCACCTTGACCACCCAAAATGGCATCAGAACCCTGGCCACCGATAAGGATATCCTCACCGTCATTGCCTTCTATATAATCATCATCTCCATTAAGAGATCCATTAAATTCCACGCAACCATGACCTGTTACAAACTCAGTGGTACTAATTGACGTAAAGCTAAAACTTGGCTGTAAGCTTGCAAGCGGTAGATCAAAGCCATTGACTGCATCAATGTTGCCCTCTAGCTTGCCATGATCACCAAAAATCAAATCATTACCACTATTACCAATAATGCGGTCTTTTCCGCCTCCACCTAGGAGAATATCATTACCTGCACCACCAATAATTTCATCATCACCGGTAGCAAAAATAGTTTCAATAAAATCAATGAGAAAAACATCATCTGTTTCGTCAGGATCAGTAAAGACTAACACCCCGTCAATCATGGTATCGGCATAACCAATTACACCATTTCCCCCTAAGACTAAATCATTACCTCCATTAGAGTTAATAAAATCGCCTCCGGCACCGCCAAAGATGACATCATTTTGATCACCCGTAATGATGGTTTCATGCCCACCTTCTTCACAACCCACAGACTGCATAAAACCTAATGTGAAATTATGTGCTGACCATAAAGGATCTAACGAATCAACAATAGCAGAGGTAAGTAGTGCGCTATCACCCATCACAACATTTACACCATTACCGGCCGTGATTTCATCACTACCCACTCCACCAATAACTATATCGTTAGCATCACCGGTGAAGATAGTATCGTCACCACCTAGGGTAATGCCGTCACCTGAGTGGTCAAAATCCGTAGACCATATACGGTCAATATCCTTAGCATCACCATCTTCAACCACATAATCAATAAAACCATGATCGCCCAAGATAAGGTTTTTATTATCTAAAGCCGCTGCCGTAGTATCTGCAATTAAAATATCATTTTGCAGTACCGAACCATAAGCAAAAATAGCATCGTCACCTAAGCCACCCAAAATAATATCCCTTCCTTTTCCAGTGGTAATGATGTCATCCCCACCAATATCTGATGAAATAGTTTCAATGCGCCCTAAAGTAATGGCGTGCCCATCCAGAGGCGCAACTAAATCTTCATGACCTTCATCTTTTGCAGAACTAATACGACCATGATCACCAAAAACAATATTATTATCGCCTTGTCCTGCATCAATTACATCACTACCAAGGCCGCCTAAAATAATATCGCTATCTGATCCGGCAGAAATGACATCATTACCACCAATACTGAAATCGGTACTTTCGATTAAATCTATATCACTCAGGTCTGTAGCATCGGCAATGATGTAATTAATAAAACCGAGATCACCCAAGACTACATTCTGACCTTCACCTGCATCAATAGTATCAGCACCATTACCACCCAAAATCTGGTCATTACCTTCATTACCTTCTATGGTGTCATTAAAACCATTTTCTGGTTCGACCGTACCAATATAAGTAACTAGGCTACTCTGTAGTAGTCGCTCAGACGTTCCGTCAACTTGTAATAAGATCTCACCATGGTCACCGAAGATTATGTCCTCACCTTCATTGCCAAAAATTGTATCTTTACCTGCCGCAATGACCTCAGTAGTAACGTCAAAATCAAAGTCATTTTCTGTAACCGTTTCTAACACAGCATCTGATGTTAATATGCTACTTTTATTAACAGTAGGTACTGTTAATAATCTTGTAACAATAGCAGCATCCGTGTTCTCATCTTTAATGACTTCGTAGTCTAAGTTAAAGCCTGAATCACCATAAATATGGTCATTTCCGCTTTGCCCTAGAATAGTATCATCACCCGAACCACCAGCTAACTGATCTCCTGCTTGGCTACCAATAATTAAGTCATCGCCGCGCCCACCATAGATAGTGACTCCATAATTAGAAGCTGAAGCATCAATGATATCGTTACCATGCTCTGAGAAGAACAAAGCATTACCGGTAAAGATTCCTTCAGCTGGGTCAGAGTCGTAACGAGCGCCATCTTGTGAAGTGTCACCATAAATCACTAGAGGAGATTGGTTATCTATCACTTTAATGACATCACCATCAACGTGTACTTTGACCGTTGCTGTTTCAACCTCAAAATCGGCATTAGCTAATGTGATTGCTTGCCCATCAATAGCCGCAATTTCAAACAAGCCGCCTGAATTTCCATCAGATTCTGCAACATTCAAATAACGACCTACTTTAAATCCTAATGCAGACCAATCTGCACCCGTAAGCGTATTTTCACTAAATGCAAATTCTGCTTCAGCTTCTATAACGGTATTGCCACCGCCATGAACGACTGTGACAATATAGTCTTCAGCACCAAAAGTACCTTGAGATGTATCTTCAATATCTAAGCGATCATTACCTTTACCCAGCATGATATCGGTGATTTCAATATCATCAAAGATAATGCCAAAAGGAATATTAATTAATTCTGAATTATCCTGAGCAATACTAATATCTTGTGTTAAGCCATCGACTGTTGCGGTTATTTCAACGCTCTCTGTAGTAAAATTCGCATTAATTAAAGTTAATTTATCACCTTCAATTAGGCCTATTTCATACAAGCCATCATCTGTCGTTGCACCTGCAACTTGCAAATATTGCCCCACACGGAAACCAAGACTTTCCCATAAGACTGCATCGTCTCGAGTTACTGTTGCTCCAGCTAATTGCACAGCCCCCGTACTAACAATAGCCTCTTTACCCATTCCTAAGCCAGATAGTTTTACCGGATCAATGCTGTTTTCAACATCGCCTAATAAGAAAAGCTCATTACGTAAATGAAAAGACGATAAAAGTCCTGTGTCATCTGAAGTACTAGAGTCGTTAAAGACATTCAAACGATCCGCTTGCTCTGTTTCATCCGTATTAATGGTGATATCAATAGGTGCTTCTGTCTGTTCCGTAGGTAAAACGACCGCAGTACGTAATGAACGGTCTTTATTCTCCGCAACGCCGCCCTCAATAATTAGCGGCCCACTTACTTGTGCAACTAAATGCTCTCTAACAGGTTCTGAACGAACAAAACGCTTGCTAGGATCAACTATAAAGTTTTCATCGACTTCAATTTGCAGATTAACCGGTAAATACCAATCATCGGCTGAGAACGTAATTGAAACAGCCTGCCTTTGAATGCTGACGTCACTTCCTGTCGCAGAAGCCAACTCTCCATCCAGAGTCAAAGTCATACTAATATCAGTCACTTCATTGACTTTATATTGAGTACCACCCATTTCAAATAAGGTACCTGCTCGGAAGCCCTCCGTTAACCAATTACCGCCATCAGTACGAATCATTCGATCACGCGCTTCTGATCCGTTATTAGTTAAATTAACGTAAGCGTTATATTCAGGGGCACCACCCTCTTTATTGATTTCAAAGCTAGAACGAATAGTCGTTTCTGAGTCGCTATATAAATCAATAGGTAAAGCATCGGAAGAACTATCTAAAGTAATAATTTTGTCTTCTAGATATTTAATCGTAAAAGTCAAAGTACCAAGATCTACATTCAAATCGGGCTGCAAATTATCTTTTAAAGTAATTACATCGCCAACGGCAAATCCATCTTCAAACCAACTACCTGTATGACGAGTAATTGTGTCTAGTAAACCACTCGTATCTGCATCGATAATATCAACAGTAGTGGACATTTCTCTGCCCACATTATTAATACTCACTCGGCTATTACCCACCGCAACTTGTCTTTGGATCTCTACAGTGCTCGCTGTAGCAGCCGTCAAACTAGTGCCCGTTAAAGTTAATGTGCTATCTGTTACAGTTTCAACGTTATATCTGCTACCAGCCATCTCAAATACAGAGCCGGCAAGGAATCCATCTGCTAACCAATTTCCTCCATCAGTACGAACTATTTGATCGCCTGTAGTTGCAGTCGCTTCAACAATATTGACAGTAACTGACACTAGCGCACCGACATTTGCAAAAATATCATCATTCTCTGCAACTATAGGATAATAAGTTTGTCCATCTGGGAATAAATTAACTGTGACATCGGCATCTGGCGCTTGGGTTAATCGTAATGAATAATCATCGCCTGACTGCCCTTTAACTAATTTAGTTGAGCCTCCTGATTCTGTCACCAATACTCTAGGCGAGTCATTATCGATAACACTTACATCAAGCTCAACCGGTGCAGGCCCTTGTTTCACATTATCAACGAGAGTTGCATTGTAAATAGGATCAGCACTACTAAAACGATGCGTAATTCGTGATGTTAATTTATTTTCTGAAATACCGTCATCTACCGCTTTAATAGTCAGTGTTTGTTTAGTCTTGTAATTAGCAGAGCTAAAGGTTAACTCAGTGATTAACACTCCCGAATCATTATAAACTTCAATCTGATCATCATAATCTAAGCTTACGGTTACATCATCCGTTGGCTTTACTGATAACCAGGCATCGTAAGTGTCTTCAATAGCAGAGCTCGCGATAACATTATTATTCACATCCAGAACATCTGACCCTTCGAGAACTTGTGTCACATTATCTGTTTCTTCAAACAGTAGAGTTCCTAAGTCATCATCTAGCAATTGTACTTCCACATTTGAAATCGCAATGCTTTCACCGGTATCTTCATTGGTGAATAAAGCAATATCATCAGCAGAGTCGCTTTCTACTTGCAAACTATGGCTGACCATAACTTTACGCTCGCCTTCAATCGTATCGTCATGCATTGCTTGTACATATACACGTTGACTACTATCCCAATTACTTGCCGCATCGTAAGTTAATACCGCTGAGGATACCCAAGTACCCACACCAGTAGCTTCATCATAATCAAGTGAAACTAATAACGATTCAGCCTCATGTGGTCCATATGTTTCAGCGATGGTTCGTTTATCACGTCGCTGATCTGCTGACGAAGACATCGCAGCAGAAACAGTTAGGTAAACAACGGTAGAGCTACTATCAAGTTCATTTGCTAGAACAGCAAATGAAATATCATAAAAATCAACACTGCCGACTTCATCTTCTACAATTCGAGTATGGTCATCAGCCCCTTCATCAATAATAACCATCCCTTGTATTGGATCAGCAATTAATAAAGAAACCCCATCGACTAATAATTTTTCGTAATCAGCATCATCACTGGTTGCACCATGATTAATCACCCCATAACGACCATCCAATGATTGGCTAATAATATCACTGGTGACATCTCCCGCAATGGAGAACATATCACTACCCAGCCCACCTATAATAGTAGTGATGACATTATCTTTTGTGCTCAGAATAAAGAATTCATCATCGCCTTCAAGACCATCAACTTCTAGAGATTCTTCAACTCCATCCAGTTGTACATTCAAACCGGCTCCAAAAACACCTTCATCTGTGATGATAAAAGCATCGGCTTCTTCGGTACCAATCACAACGACCGTATCAAAACCTTCTCCACCATTAATACTAACAGGGGCATTGATGTTGTATTCAAATTGATCGTCATCTCCACCACCATTGGCAATAATATCGTCTTTGGCGATGAATGCACGAATCACAAAATTATCATTTCCTTGCTCACCTTCCATACGTAACAAGGCTTTATTACTATAAACATTAAAAGTATCCTGGCCTTCACCACCAAAAGCGACGGTTGGAAGCGTAATACCATTACTTAACCAGCCTCGTGTAATTAGGTTTAGCTGGATATCGTCACTATCAGACGTTAAATCTATATTGTCGATATCAGTGGCAACACTACGCTCATCCACACCCAGTTCAGTATCTGCATAAACCCAACCATTTGGATTGCTACCAAAAACCTGTCCAAACTGGAATAAATCATCACCTTTGCCACCATCTAATGTAGTGATAGCACTATTATCATCTACGTAAAACTCATCATTACCTTCACCTGCATTAATACGAACCCGGCCATTAATGCTTTGGTCATAGTTGATTCGTTCTACTGCAAAATCGAACGTAGCGCCATTCGCATTTTCCGACTCAAGTTCAGTTAAAGGTGATAAATAAGCAATGAAGTGTTTACGCATTAAAAAGACATCATCGCCCGATGCATTATTTGCATCATCTATTTCTGTCCCTTCAATTGTTAATATATCTGCACCATCATTAGGTGCTCCCGTATCATGAACATTGACTATATAACTAGTACGCCCACTGCTAATGTTAATCAAATAATTATCGGTTTTGCCTTGACCATCTATATCTAGAGTATCGCGAACAACAGCCTCTTCAACGCCAGCACTATTAGCATGATCAGGTCTGTCATGAATAGTAGTCAGCTCAGGAAGATGATCAATAATAATTAAATCTTCACCTGATAAATCAGCCGAGGTAGCACGTGTCCATTCGCCTAATTGATCACCCTTTATTGTGGTATGACCAATCAAAGATTGTAGTTTTACATGAATAATATCGTCATCACGCTGTCCTGCAATCAATGTTGTGACTGATTCTAAATTACCTTGTAAATCAATTCTTGTACCTGTTTCCACATCATAATTACTGCCCGATTCACGTTCGTAATCTCCCACGATAGTGAGAGATTCGCCTGATACCACAGTCGTATCTTGTTCCAGTAAAATATCATCACCAGAAAATATTCGAATATCAGTTGCTGCAGAAATTGTAGCGTCATCAACTAAGGTAAAATCTTCATCGTCATCACTGCCATCGTCAGCAGTAAAATACAAGCCTGATTCACCGCTATCTAACAAAGTAACAACCGCTGAATCTATCGCATGTAATTCAATATCAGAATCAGTTGACTCAATGTCCTCTTTCACTCGCATGAAGCCAGTCGTTGTCACTCTGATTCGTTGCTTAGCCATAAGGCCATTAACGGCATTACTCAATGCCATTGGGGCTACCAAACCTATACCACCAATAGTTAATCCACCTTGGTCATCTATAAAGATGCCGCCTGCGGTACTAATAGCTTCCAGCTGACTAATAATCGTTTCTAGCTCATTTGCATCAGTACCAATATTTCCGTTGGCAAATAATTGCACATCTGCAGCACTAATTTCTACATCCGAATCGCCATTATCCAGAATCGCGCCCGCCTGTGAATTCACATCCACTTCTGTCGTGGTACGAACATGACTCAAACGAATATTACCGTACGCATCTATATCAACAAAACCATCCGTAGCATCGACATAAGAGCCGTCGGCCATTGTAATAGTGCCATCACCGTTAACATCAGCATCTGCAGCTAAAGTAACGGTTGCATTACCTGACTCACTATCAATAAAGCCATCTTTAGTAAAACTAATATTTTGGCCGGCAAGTAAAGTCACATCCCCACCCAAACTAATAATACCTGCATTAACAACAATATCTCTCGCAGCATCCAATAAAATATTGCCGCTATTACTATCGATAATAGCATTAACAACAATATCTTCAGAAGCATCCAAAGAAATCGAGCCACCACTACTGATGATAGTTTCATTCACTGTCATGATACTAAAGGCAGAGAGGTCAATGGTATCTCGCGCGAACACTCCAGCCATATCACTGACATTACCAATTTGGAAATCACCCGTGTTATCTAGCCAGATTCCACCATTAACAACTTCAGCTTCCAGACGCATAATGGTTGTATCAAACGCATTAACATCAGTACCTACTCCAAACCTAGCAATTAAGATTGCACTTTTTGCATTAATATTGGCAACAGTATCATTTCGACGATCAACAATATTAGTTGCATCAATTGTAACGACACCATCGTTAGTACTTGCATCAATGACAACCACGCCATTATTAGACATTGAAGAGGAGGATAAATCATCGCCTAATGCTGTAATCAGCCCTATATTAGCCAAACCATCAACGGCAAGAGTAATGTTACCGTCAGTTGAAGTAACTTCTCCAACATTGAGGTCACGTACACTATGAATAAAGGCATCTTCGTTAATCAGAGCATTAAGATTACCCTCATCGATCTTGACATCAATAAAATTAGTGGCAGTACCTACATCGCCGGTCAATGTTTCTAAATAAACATTACCTGTTATGGGGGCAGTCACATTACCTGTGAAGATATTAACGTTGGCATTATTATAAAAATCTAAAATATCGCTCTGTGCGACTAAGTTTACTAGAACACCTGCAGAGATTTCACCCAAATATAGGTCGCCTTCTGCCACATTAATATTCACTTCACCACCAGCATTCACGCTGAAAGCGATTAAATCATTAATCGGTAATGCCTTAATGCTAGTCACACCATCATTGAAGTCTGAAGCAATAGAAAGGTCAGCAGACACTTGCTGCAAATTGACATCACCCAACACATTAACACTGAGTTTACTCGTGGGTGATAGTTGAATTCGTAATGCAGTAGTATGATCAATTGATTCAATTGAAGTCCCTGCGCTCATGATTAAATCACCAAAGGTACTAAGCGCCGCTTCACTACCCGTACCCAAATCAAAGATACCTCCTGCCGCTTTTAAGCGTATATCACCATCAACCTTGACATGATCAACTAAGAAGTCCCCTGTCGTCTCGACAATAACAGTATCGCCAGCATCAATAGATAATGATGATGCGGCTTCGACATCTAGGTCATCAAATACTTGTATGATTAAAGTTGAACCATCCCAACTAATAACGTCTTCACTTGTTGCTGCTGCTAACACTTGCTTCTCTGCATTGCTTAAAGCAGACCACCCTCCTGATAAGTTTATCGTCTCAAGCCCCGATACTTTACCTATTCCACCCGAAGTTCCCCCTGCAATTAAGGTCACAGAACCAGCAACAATATTAGATTTCTCTACTATTGATACAATCGGGTCTGGTGCTCCAGCAAGGAACTCAGTACTTGGATATAAGAGGCGCATCAACCCTGGAGAGACGGGGTATTCCATAGAATCTAACCCGAATTCCCCATTATCAAATGCAATTTTTTGTTCCGCAGATAGATCTGCGCGAGTATACGTTTTCACTTCATCACTGGGTCTAAACAATTCAACAATGCCATCTAAGATATCGCCATCAGTTGTTGTAAGATGAACATTACCCGCAGTTGAGTGAATTGCCGCCGTAGACTCAAATGAATTAGCTTGAACCAGTTTAAGATCGCCTATTGTTTCAAGAATTACAACATCATCCGCAGATTGCGCCGCAAGACCTCCCGTGTCATCTTTACCATCAATGTCACTGTTAATATTAATCGACAAATCAACGTGTCCGATTGCGCCTGATGTTGCATAAAGCTCTATCTGTTCGCCGGTAATAATTGAGCTATCATTTTCTGCTCTAATACCATTCGGTGCGTGTAGCGTTACGTTGCCCAGCTTGGAATCAACTGTACCAATTTCAAGAATGCTAGTTGTATTATCCAGTGAAATCGCATTAACGCGGATATCCCCCGCTGCTGCTACATTTAATGGACCTTTATCACCTTCTACGTTGACTCTAACAATATCATTGCGATCCAATACCTCTACGAAATTCATTGGAACAGCTAAAGTACCAAACCAAGACGCTACATGAGAGTGGCCTTGATAAACGGCTAAAGGGTCAGGTTCTGGGTATCTAGCTTGATCATTAGGGTCCCCTAAACCTGCACTAATAGTGGGAGTACCTCCATAAATAGCTACTTTATCGGCCGACGTTACCGAACCGTATGCTGAAGTAAGGTTAGTTATTCCGATTGGGTTACCATCCACATCGGTGGGAGATTCTATATCACCTTCCAGAAATATATTACCTACTGAAAAGATATCAATTCTAGGATTCTCTACACTCTGAATAAAGTCAATCGAAATCGGATAGTCCGCTTTAAGCGTATGGGTATAAACATCTTTAAGACCCAACACTTCCTTAATTCGGGTATGAATGGTTTTTTTCTGCAACCACCCGCCCCCTCTGACCCAGGTATCACCATCAACAACCTTATTGGCAAAACTGCTTCTATATTGATCCAGTTCCGGCCGGTTAATACCTATATCGTCATCAGGGTCCCGCGAACCGACATAAGCACTATCTAGCTCCCAGCTATCTGTATCATTATAATCTTGACTTGGAAGGTACAGATTTGCATTATCAATCCCTATATATTTATACCAAGTTCCCCCATCATTAGTAGTCACATGAGTTACATTCTTATGCCCGGCAATATTAGTATCTCTTTGTTCTTCATAATTGACCGTATAAGCCGTACCCTCAGCATAAGAAGGAGCGCCATCAGTTCCTGAAACTTCTAGAGTCTCAGATTCTAGCAAAGGTTGCTTATCTGTGTATTTTGTATCTTTCCATTTATAACTGCTATCTGCCACCAACCAATCAGCAAAGGCATTATCACCAAACAAGTTAAAACTTTTCTTTTCATATTTGGTAATGGTCGTCTGAACTTTATCCTGACCTTCAACCCAGACATATTGTAAGTCATCTCGTGTTTCATAAGATGTGCTCAAGCCATCAATTGCTTCGTCACCGCCAATCTGACTATAAACGATTCTTGAAGCAACACCATCATCACCCAGCGGCGCTGTACCTACACTATTGAATTTAGTAGAATCATTCGCTTCAAAAGTATTCGGATCAATCGTAGTAACTTCCCATACCGTATCATCAAAATAGTCCTGTTCTGGTAATAATAGATCATCAGTAGCTCCTTTATAAAGATAGACTGTGCTGAGATGCCTGACCTGAGTCGTATTGTGTTGGACATTGACCACGCTATTAAGCGATACCAATGAACCCTGAGATACCGTATGCGTAATGCCATCGCCTTCACCATCCAGTACATACTCATCTTTCTGTAAACGACCGCTATCGATAATAGTAATCTTACCAACACGATAAGTAGTGGTATCAATTCGTTGTAGTACTAATTCATAATTACTATAATTATCAATATTAACACTGGTATAACCATTAGCCACTTTAAGTCGGCCGTTACCCGTACTTAATACTTGTCCAGCAAGAATAATCCTACCACCCTCAGGCACAATATCTTCTACCACAATCGCGCCTTTTCCTTCTGCCGCGCTCGGGTCAAAATAGCCATCCACTGGCACATCATCACCAAAGCTGATGCCATTAAGCACCTTGCCTTTGCTATCGGTAAAGTTCACTGTTTTCGTACCAGGGTTAAAACTGGAATCAATCGTCAATTCAATGCTATCAACACCACTCTGAATAAGGCCATTGATATTCAAGAAACGTGCAGTGACCGTAATTTGACCTTGCGCCAAAATTCGAGATTCACTGCGGTTGATCGCGTTATCCAATTCATTTAGTGTAGTATCAAGTGGTGTTTCACTGTTAACACCATATTCAACATGCCCCAATGGTGCATCCGGAAGATCAATGTTGAATAAATTTTTGAAAAGGTCGACTAATTCCTGAGAAAATGCACCTGCTGCTTTACTCTGACTAACGGCTTGTGCTCGCTGCTTATCATAATCAAGGTACTGACGTGGGTCTTGGTTAGTATGGAACCAACCATCACTATTTAAGGTGAAATCCTTGGCTGCTGTGATAAATATTTCCCCAGCCCGAAGTTCGCCAGAAACAATAATACTGCCCTCGATATTATTAATAGTCAGGCTGCCATTCTCATTTATCACATCACCGACAACATAAATATCCTGATCAATCTTAGGGAAGGTAAGTTCACCTAAGTCATACTTACTGGTAGGAAATGAATCTTGTACGATAGTTATCGCTGGCGGCGTAGTGTCATCAGAATTTGTCAACTTGGCAATATTAAAATACACATTACCGGGCTTAAATACTGTATATACACCATCAATAATTTCCACCCGCTTGTTATCGCGAATAATGGCATCGTTAACACTCATAGTAAACGGCGATTGATTGAAAATATCAATTTTTGCGCCTGCATGAGCAATAATTCGATTACTGTTTACCAATGTTTGGTATGCAACACGTGCTGGACTCTCTGCACCAGAGGCAACCCCATCACGTTCAATAAACACAGATCCTGGAGAAGCTTCAATACCAGGTAAATTTAGAAAAAGCGCATCCAGCTCTTTTTTGACCACTTGAAATTCATCACCATTCTCGTTAGTCTCTGTCCCAATCAAACCCAGTTCTGCCAAGCTTTCATCAATCTGATCCAACTGCACCTGATAACGAGTCATCGCCTCTGCATCCGTAGCATGGCTGGTCATCCACTCCAGTACTTGATCTCTCTGATCTAGTAATAGATTACCTATATTGACATAAGTTAGTGTAGGAGCATCAAGCTCAACAGGCTTAATCACATAAAACTTACCAGTCAACTCGGTTTTGAAGTTAAGTGTTGCATCACTCTTATAAACGGTGAGTTCAGCTTCTTGCTCTGACGTTAATGAAGAGCCCAGCGATGTCCAACGCGTTGTATTAGCATAATTTTCAAGTTCAAGAATAATCGAGTCACTCGCATCATCAGTCTGTGGTCTGTATTGGTAGAAATCACCCACAACACCATTGCCTAAAGCTCCACTTACCGTTTCAATGACAGTACCAGTGGAAACACCAAAACTAATAGCGCTCAAGTCAAGGCTTGCATACTCATATTTGAGTCCTGCATCCAAACCTAAGTCTATCAATTCTGCTTCAGTCAGCCTTCCAGTTACTTCATTATCTATACGTGAAGCATCAATCTGCGCTTCACCATTAACCGTCACAGGTAACACATGCACTAAGCTCTTGTTATTAAGTCCTGCTTCAATCAATGCTGTGCTGGCAATATTAACATTATTAGAAACAGTGTCATTCGCTCTATCAGGCACTTCCATACCATAAGGCACTAATGAAAGAGATAAAGCCAAGCCATCAGTTGTTGCTCTGCTACCGTCTGCCTCTCCTGCACCAATTCCTGCATTAGCACCTAGAGTGACATCTTGTAGAGATTTCAGTATTGATGTGCCATTAACATTAACCGTATTAATCTCGTCTATCGTTGCTGTCACCAATGGAACAACAATATTAGGCCCCATGGACGCAGCTAGAATCTCTGCGTTACCTGAGGATTCTAGATCATTAGTTACACCACCAATACGCCCGGCATAAACATAGATATCACTACCCTTAATCGTCGAGTTGGTAATGTTTACTGTATTGGTCACATTATTATCTGCATTCACATCCGCTTTGGCAACACCACTTAAAGCCGAAGCCGCAAACAAATTATTACTAGGCCGTAGCTGGGAGTTACTCATAGTCTCCAGATGAACTTCTCCGGACTTATTCTCAAACTGTACATCTGTAACATTAATTTGCGAGTCAGGGTTAGCAATAATAGCGGATAAAGCCGCTGAGAGACTAAAGGCTGAAACACTTTCAATACGAACACTGTCTAAAGCCGTCATGCTGTTACTGGCTTCAACCTCAAACACGCCTTTATTTGAATTGCTACCTTCTACCGTCAGAACGGTGCCATTAAAATCAATATGTGCATCAGAATTAATCAAAGTACGGCTTTCCAAAATACTTAATGCAATACCTCCAGCCGAACCTGCATCTAAGTTATGCTCTCCTGCATCCGATACTTTAGATTTAGATAAACTATTAACTGCAATAATTCTTATTGAGTCCGATGTAACTGTCGCGGTACCCATTTCAATATTTGCTTTGCTATTAATCGTGTTATTTGCACTACCACCCGCACCTGCCGCCAAACCGAAAGCAACAGTATCTGCTTGTGAATCAACATCTTGAGTATTAGCTGATCGAATTGCAAAGCTATCCACCACAATAATTGAGGAATCACCGACTTTAGCCACCGCCGCAGTGTTATCGTTTATACTTGAAAGTGCTCCAGCAATCCCAACGACACCTAAGCTGGCTGCTACGCTATCAGAAAAGAGATCATCATTGCTTTGCGCGGTGATCACCAATGACTCCGCAGTCACAATCGTGTTATCGCCTAGTCTTGCTTGTACGTCATTGACTCCAGCCGTTCCAACCGAAACATCAGCAGTCATACCACCCACAGCAACCAAACCAACCGTCCCTCCTAGCGCGTCTGCGCGAGCAAAGTTTTGAGCCGTTGCATTAACAGTGACATCACCACTTGCAACTAGCGTTGCTCCGTCAATAAACGCATCGACTGTTGTGCGAATGGCTGCATTAGCGAGATTGACATTGATCGCCAGCAGCCCCCCCGCAATACCTACCGCTCTAGTTACCGGAATTTCTGTTGTTGAATTAGCCAATACAGCGACATCCGGTGCATTAATCGTTGCATCTTCAATACGGGCTTGTAGGGTACTAGCGATGGTGTTGTTAACTTGCCCCACACCTGCTGCCGCACCATAACCTATTGCAACACTGACCGCACTGGAATCACCATGTATATAAGCATCTTCTACAGCCTGTACTGAAACACCATTAGTGAGTCCCGCTTCGCGAGGTAGAGAGCCTAGAGCAGTTACATTGATTGCTCCAGTAATATTAGCCTGAACATTATTCTGTATGCTACTGTTAATATCTACACCGACACCACTACCAGCTACCAGTCCACCTGATACTGCAGCACCGACTGCATCTACATTTTCAATACGGGCCTTGTCTACATTCGCCAAAATCGATAAATGCCCGCCAACAGAGATGCTATCAGCGCCATCGCCACTAACATAGGCCTGTACATCGTTAGCAATCACATTGTCTACCAGCGTTACTGCTACTGCAACCGCACCACCAATACCTCCTGCAATTGCGACAGCACCGGCAATCGCACTAGCCTCTTCAACCCTACTATCAGCAACAGAACTAATGCTAAAATCAGCCATTGCCATCGCACTACTGTCTGCCATGAAGCCATGTACCTTTGTACCTAGCTCATTCACTAGAGAAACACCTGCTCCTGCAACGGAAACCGCAACCAGCCCACCAGAGATAGCGACTGACCCTGCAAATGCGGTGGCACTAATAGTTTCATCAGCACCGGCTGTAATATCAATATTACCCGCCGAGAATATAATTGAATCCGTCACTTTGGCAACAACTTCATTACTCAAGCCCGAACCTAGAGAGCGCCATAATTCATTACTAGCATAGTCCTGTGACCCAGGAGAAAGGTTCAAAAGTAAGGTATTTTCGGGCTCTGCACCGACATATTCAAAAATTTCACCGCTAGTTAGTCGAACACGGTCGCCTTGATGAATTTCAGCTGAGGTATTACTTTGGCTATGATCAAAAGCCAACGAGCCGATCAGATTACGGGCAAATGATGCGCCCACCGATCCGGCCACACCTACCGTACCTCCAGCAACTGCACCTGACGCTGCACCAACCACTGCATTAATGGCTGCGGTACTTTGTGCATCAACAATCACATTACCTGTGATTGGTGTAATGCGAGTCCATAAATCAGTATTCAGATAATTTTGATCCGATAAATTGACAGTATTAAGTGCCCAACTGGCAGAGCTGTAATTTTCAGTACTCAAGTTACGAGTTACTCGCTCCCAGTTACCAGTAACAGTAAAATTTTCAATACTTAAATTACGATCTACTCCAGCAATATCCGTCCCTTTATATTGATAGAAAGTATCAGCAATACCACCCGCTGTATGAGTATCACGCACCAAAATAATTTGACCATTCAGTAAATCAATATTGGTTGATGTACTGGTGTATTGGTAATTTTCACCATTAAAACGATAGACCAATGATCCATCCCTTACTGTATCGCCTACCGCTAGTGCTTGAGAAGTAGAGTTTGTACTGACATAGTTTGTTGGGCTATTTGCACCTATATACTGGTAACTATCACCTGCTGTAGCACTATTAAATAGACCAGAAGAACCTTCCACTAATTGAATTCGTTGTCCATTTTCTAAATTATTCACTGTGCCATTAGACAAAAAGTCATAAGGCAATGCGGTAACCACTTGGCTATTATCAATATAAGCTTTAACACTATTATTAATAATATTAGTGGCATCCGCACCAGCACCGCTCAGTGCAACGCCTACGATCCCGCCCACAGCCAGTGACAGTGATGCGGCAATTGCATTAACTTCGATAGTTGCGTCTTCTATAGCTTCAATACTGACATCACCATTGCTAGCAAGCACTTCCTGATCTGCATTTTCGATATAGGCCCAGACATTATTAGAAATGGTATTTTCTGCCAAGGTCACGCCAATGGAGATTGATACACCAACCACACCACCAAAACCAGCAGCCAAAGACACTGCTGCACCGGTTGCGGTAATGGTTGAGGTGTCCTCTGCCAATAAAGACACAGTTTCGGCACTGATGCCATCACTACCATCTCCATTGATAAATGCCTTAACATCGGTAGCAATAAGATTCGTTGTTTCCACGCCTGAACCACTGAGGCCGACACCTGCCGTGCCGCCACCTGCAATCGCCGCGGAAGCCGCCAAAACAAAGGCATCAATTTTAGCGGTGTCTATTGCATCCAGTGTTAATGCGCCTGTTGATTCAATACTGGAATCAAGGATATAAGCTTGTATCTGAGCCGGTTGCTCAGTACCATCCTGAGTAAATCCGATATTATTATGTGCAATGGATACTCCAATTGAAGCGCCCACACCAGCTGTACCCCCTGCTCCTATTGCCACCGAAGCCGCTACTACGCCTGAAATAATGGTAGATGCGTTTTCTGCGTCTAAATCAATATGAACTGCATTGTCAATATTGCTGTTTGCGATATAGGCATTCGTTTTGCTTAGAATCACGTTATTGGCTACCGCACCCGCCCCGCTTAAAGCAATACCAGCAGTGCCACCAAAGCCAGCTGCAACAGAAGCTGCAGCTACTCTGGCAGTTATGCTACCGTCTGCTAATTCCCACAATTCGGTATCAGAATAATCTGTCGTGCCCAGGTTAATTTGATTGGGCAATGAAACAAGCACCCATCCAGCACCATAACCAATAGAACTCAGGTCAAAATCTTCTGATTCTTTCTGATCTTCTGCATCTGTACCAATATATTGATAAACATTACCATTACGTTTTACCGTATCACCTTCATAAAGAGTCTGATCATTAGGCACATCACCTGATTTGGAAATGTAGTCAGGCACAAAGCCTCGGTACCGGTAAATTCGACCTTCTTGTCCACCATTATTATAGTTAGCCAAGACTTTAACTGTGGTACCAGCAGCAAGATTATTCTGTGTTCCGCCAGACGTATTATATTCAGCATCATCGGTATTACCGCCTTCGACATTGGCATCTAATACAATATTTCCAGTGGCATTGACGCTGTCCATATCACGGATAAAAGCCTCAACTTCATTGCTGATTTCGTTATAAGCAATGGCAATACCCACAGACAAAGATACACCTGCAGTACCCCCAGCTGATCCTGCAATTGATACTGCAAGAGCATCCGCAGTAATCGTGGCGTCATCAAATGCTGTCAGAATAACATTCTGAGCAGATAAACTATTGCTTCCATCACCATCTACAAAGGCTTTAACCAGTGTACGAATTCTGTTTTCAGTACTGACGCCAGAGCCACTCAAAGCGATACCGGCAGTCCCACCACCACCGATGGCAATAGAACCGGCGAAAGTTAAGGCATCGATGGTTTCTTCTGCAATGGCATCAAGAGTTACATCACCGCTGTTGGCAGTGACATCAGAATTGAGGATATAGGCTTGAACTTGAGCCGCATCAGCGATATCTTGTGGCAATTGTAATTGCCATAGTTCGGTATCGGCAAAATCAATTTCATTGGTGCCTACGAATACCCAATCGCCATCAGCATCCTTGAAATTCGCATCCGTAACACTATTCAAACTAACACCGCCACCAGTATAACGATATAACCCGCCACTGCTCGGTGCATACACCACATCATCTTTAGCTATCGTCGCAACATCGCCGACGCTGTATTGATAACGGGTAACATCATCACCTAAGTACTCATAGACATCACCATCACGAGCGCCACCGGTAACCTGCACTTGATTACCATTATTTAATACTCTCAAATCTTCCTGACTAGTGAAATGACCAGATAAATTGGCATCAAATGCATTATCGCGGGGATTCCAGCCAATAAAATTTCGTGCGATAGAAACACCGACCGAGGCGCCAACCCCTGCAGTGCCGCCAACGCCAACTGCTGCAGTAGCAGCCGCTACAATCGCACTGATCGCCGAGGTGCTGGTGGCATCCAAATCAACATTACCCGAACTAAATAAAACACTATCTGATACATAAGCATTGGTTTTAGTCAGAATAACATTTTGCGCAAATGCACCTGCACCACTAACAGCTATCCCGGCATCTCCACCACCACCGATAGCAACTGACGCTGCCGCTGAAATAGCAGAGATTATCGAATCATCAATCGCTTGAATCGAAACAGTTCCTGCGGGTGTCTCCGAGCTTCCAACCGATTCATCTGCAATATAAGCCGCAATATCATTACTGATCTGGTTTTCTGCAATGGATACGCCAATTGATACCGCTACACCGGCAGTACCACCAAATGCAGCAGCGATAGAGGCTGCTGCCGCGACAGCATCAATACTGGAAAGATCGTCAGCAAACAGACTAACTTGCGAACCTGCAACCCCCCCATTAACATCCACTGTCAGACCATTATCATCATTACCATCAATAAAGGTCTTAACATCGGTGGCAATTTTATTAAAGCTGATAACGCCAGCGCCACTAATGCCTACGCCCGTCGTTCCGCCACCTGCAACAGCGGCAGACCCAGCTAATACAACAGCATCAATTTTAGTTGTGGAAACGGCATCTAATGTAATGTCACCATCAGCCTTAACTTTTGATTCACTAATATAAGCCTGAATTTGTGCCGGCATGAGAGTATTACCTTCCCAGCCAATATGATTCTGGGCATAAGAAATACCAATCGATGCACCTACACCATTAGTCCCGCCGCCACTAATAGCAACAGAAGCGGCCGCAACTAGTGCAGCAATGGATGAATCATTATGAGCATCCAGATCAACAATTCCGCTACTTTGAATATCGCTGTTAGCAATAAAAGCATTAGTTTTGGTATAGACTTTGTTCAATGACACCGCACCTGCACCACTAATAGCCACACCGGTAGTACCACCAAAAGATGCACCTATGGAAGCTGCACCCGTACGGGCACTGATAGTGGCATCAGCCAACATCCACGATTTGCTATCGCTATAATCTTGTGTACTTAGATTGCGTGAATCAAGATTGACCGCTTGCCACAAAGAGCCATCACTAAAATCAGTTCCTCCCGTACCTAGATAGAGACTATCTTCTTCGCCAAGATAGCGATAAACGATTGATTCTACCTGTACTGTGTTGCCTGTATGTAGCAATACCGCATCTTCTTCTTTTTCCTCATTTGCAGTATTAGAACCATCACCTACTATTCCATTAAAGCCATCACCATCAAAATCAGCACTTCCACCTTCTATAAGGTAATCTGCCACCGCACCTCGGTATTCATAGATACGACCAACCTTACCACCGTCAGTATATCCATCTAATATTTCTACCCGCTCTCCAACACTAACGGTTTGACTTCCACTTCCTGTTGTATAAGTCGGCGCATCGATTGCAGCTGCCAGCACCCGAGCATCAACAGTCACATCACCGCTATCAACAATATTAGTATCAGCAATAAAGGCTTCAATTTCATTGCTCACTTCATTGAGAGACACCGCAAGCCCGATAGATATACCAACACCTGTCGTACCACCAAAGCCTGCTGCAATGGAGGCAGCACCCGCATCAGCGTTTATACTTGCACTATCATGAGCCGTTAAACTGATACTATCCGCTTTAATATGATCTGAACCATCAATAAAGCCTTTAACAAAAGATCTGATTCTATTTTCAGTTAAAACGCCTGCCACACTGACAGCAACACCCGTGGTACCTCCACCACCGACTGCGACAGCACCCGCTAATGCGATAGCATCTATTGTTTCGGTACCGAGCGCATCAATGGTAACAGCGCCTGTGGTTTCTATTTCGCTGTTCTTAATATATGCCTGCACTTCTGCAGCATCCGCTATATTCGTACCCAGCACTTGTTTCCAGTTTAAACGATCAGAAAAATCTATATCATTCGAACCACGGTAAATCCAGTTGCCTGTTTCTGCATCATCTTCATAATCTTGACTAAGGTTAGCAGTCGTATTAACACTACCGTTATATTCGTATATACCACCCGTTGTAGGTACATAAACCAAATCACCTTTTGTGGCAGTCGCACCCGTACCCGCGATATGGTTAAAGCGAGTAACATCCTCTCCCACATATTCATAAACTTCGCCGTTACGGGCTCCACCTTGTACTTGTATTTTATTTCCGGTAGTCAGCGTACCTAGCGTATCAGCAGAGCTAAAATTGTTTGAGTCTGAAATATCAAATGCTACATCGCCTGGGGTCCAACCTACAAAATTTCGAACTACAGAAACACCAATAGCCGCACCGACACCTGTTTTACCCGATGCCCCAATACCCATTGCGGCAGCGGCAACCGTTGCATTAATAGTCGAGTCATTAGTCGCATTGATATCAACAAAAGTTAAAACATTGGATGTACCTGCATCGCCCAAATGACTATCTTCAACATAAGCATTCACATCAGTCAGGATGACATTAGTTGCCACCGCACCACCGCCAGAAAGACCGGCAGAGGTACCTGATCCTGCGGCTACTGCCACTGAAGCTGCTGCTGCTAGCACTTTAATCGTGCCTGTTTCGCTAGCAGTAATAGTGATACCACCATCAACATCAACCAACTTAGCGCCATCAATAAAGGCTGCAACTTCGTTATCTACTGTATTAAATGCTAGCGATAAGCCTATTGACAAGGCGCCTGATTTATCACCAGAGAACGATGCGGCTAATGAAGCAGCAAGGGCTTCAGCATTAATATTTGAATTATCAGTGGCAGTCAAAGTCAGATCACCACGACCAACAATTATCTCGGAAGCTCCTCCATAAGTATCACTATATTGAGCATAACTTTTTACATCTGTCGCAATCTCATTTTCCGCAAACACACCGCTACCCGATAATGCACCTGCTTTTTTCGCAGAAGCTGAAACGGCTACGGATGCTGCTTGTACGACAGCAACTATACTTGCATCTGAATCTGCCAGCACATCAACGATGCCAGCTGCAGTTATTTCAGAATCTTCAATAAAAGCGAGTACATCCAATGGAATCGTATCGGGTGCATCGACTGATTCCCATCGCGTATCGTCAGCATAATTCTCGGTACCAATATCGACTAAGCCTTCTGCAAGAAGGTATTTATACAATGCACCGCCCTTACCACCGCCTTTGTAATCATCAGAAACTCTAACAATATCATCAGTTTTCAGCGTTTGCTGATTTTTAATCTGAGTCCAGCCATTAGCAAGTAAATACGCCTGTGTATGTGCAGAAAAATCAAAATCAGCAAGATCAACACCAGCATACTGATAAATTTCACCGTCTCTATTTGCATCAAAATCATCAGTCAGCCTAACTCGATCACCCTCTGTCACCACATCCGGTATCTGGTTAGAAGTGAACTCAAAGGCATCAGTAGCAAAGCCATCTGTCGTGTAATTAAAACCTTCGTCAAAGCCAATAAAATTACGTGCTACCGAAATACCAATGGAAGCAGCCAATGCTTCGCCCGTTCCTACAGAAACTGAGACCGAAAGTGCACGTATAGTTGCATTAATAATGGACGTGTTATCTACATCAATAATGATATTTCCTACACCAGCACCCAGAGCTGTCACGGCACTGCGTATAATATCAGCATTGACATGTCCACCAATGACATTAGTCGCAATGGCGCCACCGCCACTAAATGACTTGGCACCCTGGGACGCGCTAACAGCTACTGATATTGATGATGCACTGGCAATCGCATTTATCGTTGCTATTTCCTGAGCACTAAGGTTGACATTACCATTAAGCGCTTGCACTTGAGCTGCATCGCGAATAAAAGCGTCAACCGTATTCTTAATTTCATTTCTAGCAATCGCCAGTCCTACAGAAACTGACAAGGCTTTTTTACCTACAGAGACTGACAATGAAGGTGCTGAAACATCCGCATCAATTGTAGATTCATCCATGCTCTGTAAATCAATATTCCCCTGTGTCACCACAATTGAACTAGAGTCATCAATAAAGGCATTCGCAACCGTATTGATTTTATTCATCGCGAGAATAGCACCCACACTAATCGCTTTTGAATCCCCTACCCCCGCTCTTATTGAGGTACTCCCCGTTAGAATCGTTGCATCAATATCAGCATTGGAATTTGCATCAATATCAATACCGCCACCAGCAAGTACTTCTGAATTAAGAATATAAGCCTTGACTGTAGCAGGGTTTGGATCACCTATATCCGTACCCAATAAAGCATCAACACTGTTGAATAAAAAGTTTTGTGAGTTCCAGCCTATGGTATTGAATGCTAAGGTGACACCTACCGACTCGCCATTAGAGCGGGTATTACTTTCGATGACTGCATTGATAGTCGAGGTATTTTCCGCATCAATAATAAGCTGGGCTGAACCGGTAGTGGTCATATCGCTGTCATCAATATGAGCCTCAGCATTGCTAAGTACCACATTGGTAGCGACCACACCATTAATTGCTCTAGAGGTTCCTTTGCCGCTGATACTACCGCCATCAGAGGTTACCGTACTAGTATCAGTAGCAATAATGCTAGCGCTTTCAATCGCTCTAACAGTTAAAGTGTCATCTGATAACACGACTGCGCTGTTAATGTAACTATCGACAACACTGCGTACATCGTTGACAACAAAGATTACACCGGTTGCTGAAGAATCGGATGAGGAGACATTAAGGTTTAATTCATCAACAATTGTAGAATCAAGGATGGTGCTTATAGCTCCCGTAACTTCAACCCATAAATCGGTATTGCTGAAATCCTGCTCACTAAGGATTAGTGCTACGTTGTCTTCCCCGACGTAGCGGTAATCACTACCAACCGTGCCTCCGGCATTGCTACCATCAACCACACGTACCAAACTGCCTAGAGGAGTTTCTAATCGCGTCCAAGGAGAAAATTCATCCTCGTAACCCTGTTCGTCATCACTCAAATAGTCAGGTGTTACAGTCATATCAACTGAAACCGTGCTACCAGAATACTCATATCGAGCACCTGTTTCCAGTTTAACAATGTCGCCTGATTCAAGATCAAAAGTATCTGGGGTATCGCCAACCACATAATCAGAAGGCATAAAAACATCAAGTACTGCCGCTGGAATAATATCTAAAGCAGGAATTCCACCCGTCACAGAAACAGTGCCTTCACTACTCAGAAAATCGACTGGGTTTAGTTCTGTCCAGTCAGAGCCGTTAAAATTAATACTATCGTTAGAAAGATTCAGTTTGGCAACAAGCTCCCAGCCTGCATTATTTTCATAATCTTGTAACTCATTACTTAAATCAACACCTGTTATACCCGAAGTGATCTTTTTATAGCGTTCACCCGAATCAAGTTCAACTACTTGATCTACAGCAACATCTACCTCAATAGCTGATTCACTAAAACTAAAGCCCCCAGTACCAGTGAATAAAAAGATACTGCCTTCACGCCCACCAGTATGACCAGTGCCTACTCGTACTTTCTCAGCTGGATCTACATATTGAAGTCCTGATTTAGTGGTGTATTGGTAATCATTGATTAATGAATCAGCCAAATCAGCCAATGCACTGGCACCAAAATCATTAGTCACAGTTGACACAGCTTTTAACAAGGTATCAGCATTAATACTGGCAGTATCTTTAGCTTCAACCGTAACGGTACCGCCCACATCAATATCGGCATTGGCTAAATCATTAACAAGACCCTCATTTTCGATATAAGCCTTAGCACTGCTATTAACTTTATTGCTCGCCAAAACAGCACCAATACTGGAACCACTGGCACCTTTTAAGGCGGATGCCGCAGAAGTGGCATTATTATCTAGCGTTGCATTAATAGTGCTAGCCGCTTCGGCTAAAACACTTAAATTTGCATCCGCTTTAACCACCACATCTTTTAAGAAGGCTTCAACAGCACCTTGACCGGCGCCGTTAAAGGCATCAGAGATAATAGGGTCGCCAAGCAATGCATCAACTGTGTTGAACAAGATATTAGATGATTTCCAGCCCACCGAGTTAAAGGCAAGTACCACACCGATTGCTTCATCACCCGATTGCGTAGATCCTTTGGTAATGGCATCTAGGTTTGAGGTGTTATTCGCTTCAACTCTAATATTGCCGAGTCCACTGCCGCTATCATTGGCGGTTAATTCATTATCTTGAGACCAGGCTCTAGCTAGACTCTGTACCAAGTTGGTCGCAATCACACCATTCTTAGCACTGGATTCTCCCTCTCCCAAGGCACTGCCGCCCGATGAAATAACTGAACCATCTGTAATCGCTCTAATCGTGGCATTTTCTAATGCCAGAATATCAATATCACCATCTTTTGCAGTGACATCGGCATTGTCGATATAGGCTTCTACTTCAGCCCGTACATCATTAACAACAATCAAGCCACCCACTGCCTGAGAATTGGAATCTGAGATATTAAACCCTTGTGGAATCAGGTTGGTTTCGAATGTTTCTTTAAACAGGTCGAGATTGCTGTAGTCCAGCTCTTTAAGATCAGCACCTTCTAAACCAGCACCAAGGTACTGGTATATGCTCCCATCGTTACCCACACCGTCAGTCGTATCAGCGTTAAAACTATCGCTGAGCCTGATTCGATCACCAAACTGTAAATTAGATGAGGCAGGTAGTAGTGAATTACCCGTATCATAATCTACAGGAACAAGGTCATTAAGAGTTTCCTGAATGGCTGCAGCGCCGCCATCATTGGTAGTAATCGATGATGAAACGAGTTTAGTATTAGCATAGATACCGGTATTATCTTCGGCATTGACTCGAACATTTCCACCGGCGTCAATAGCTGTCTGCACACCATGGGCAAAAACTTTTTTCCAATTACCATAACCTACAGCGAAGATGTCTTCTCCACCACCGATAGCATATTTTTGTACGCTATCATCAAGGTTCAATATTGCAGTCTTACCTTGGTATTCATAGATACTGCCACCATGACTCACCCATTCACCTGTTTCGATCAATTGATTCCCTGCATCAGATGCATAGTCAATCGTCTCATACTCAATATAGGCTTTGGCTTCGCCGCTAACTTTGTTACTTGAAAGGATCGCACCCCAAGCTTTACCCTCTGCACCTTTAAGAGCCGATGCATTAGATTCTGCTGCATTACTAGTTGTTGCATTCGCTTGAACATTATTTAATGCTTCTAATTCAAATCTCGCATCTGCATCTATGATTGAATTCGTAATATAGGCATGAGCTCGAGCTGGATCTTCACCGTTAAATGCCTTAGAAATCAGTGGATCTCCTAAAATAGCATCAACTGCATTAAACAGAATGTTTTGCGGTTTCCAACCGACGCTGTTAAAGGCAAGACTAATCGCCTGAGCGGTATCTCCAGTCTGGGTTGAACTTTTTAGCGTGGCATCAAGCCATGCTGCATTTTCCGCAGTAATGCTAATATCCCCACCATTACCACTAGTAGTTTTAACGATGCTATCTTCAATATAAGCATCGGCACTGCTTAAGACTAGATTGGTTACGACTTGACCCGAACGAGCCACCGAGGTGCCGTTACCCAAAGCACTACCGCCAGAAGATGATACAGAGCTTTTTGCAATAGCACGGATAGAGGCATCTTCAATAGCTTCTATATCTATATTGCCATCAGCAAAAACAACTGCGTCTCTGATGTAAGCTTTCACTTCACCACGCACATCATTCATCACTACCATGCCGCCGTAAGCTTCGGAATTGGAATCTGTGATATTACCGATTTCAGGGAACAGGATGTCTTCGAAGTCTTGTTGACCTAAACGACTCCATTTACTACTATCACCGTAGTTTGTAGCACCAAGGCTTAATGTTTCACCATTGCCAACATATTCATAGATCCCTTCTTTTAATGGATTGCTGCTACCATCAATCAGACTGTTGCTATCAATATGATCTTGCGATAGCCATATTCTATCGCCTACAAGTCCAGCATTGAGCGTTTGTGTGCCGGACTCAGTCGTGTAGTCGTATTCATCCAGACCTAATAAACCTACGACACTCTTTAATGCATCAAGATTGTTAGTAGAGCTTGAAAGTACTTCTAGGTTTAATCGTGCTTCAATTCCTGCAGCCCGCAACAACTGCCATTGCGATGCATCAGTATAGTCTGCAACGGACAAATCAATCATTTCAGAGTCAGCACCTAGGAAACGATAATAAGCACCCGCTTCACCTTGTCCCTCAAATTTATCATCCAAAGTAACAATAGAACCAAATACTACCCCTGCATCACCGACCACCTTACTTTCAGAAAGTTCGTCATATACGCCTTCAACATAAACAGTAAAGTCTGGATCCGCGGCTAATATGTCTGCATCGCCTGCAGTATCACTGGCTGTGATACTAATATCTCCACCCACCTCAATATCTGGTGTGCCTGCTGTGAGTGTCAAACCACTGTTGTCGATAAAGGCTTTGGCTTCACTCGCAACCTTGTTGCCCACCAACAAGCCGCCTGAGGCTTGGCCGTTAGCGCCATATTTGGCTCTGACGGCAAAGTCTTTTTTCTTTTCGGAGATCGATGCACTACTAATATCCGCTTTGAGCTGAGCTTCTGAGACTGCATTTAACGTTAAGTCTCCCTCTGTTTTAACGATGGAGTCCAAAATAAACGCATTTGCTCGTACTGCATCTAACCCTCCGAAAACATCAATATCAAGGACTTGTCTCCAGCGCGTATCGTCTGTGTAGTCTTCTTCTAATAAATTAAGATCCTTACCTTCTTCAGTGGTTCCTTGCCATTCGTAGAGCTTGCCTTCTTCCCCGTTGCCGGAAGTAAGCTTACTAATATCATCTAGCTTTACGCTGTCACGAAATTCTAAATTTTGTGTGCCTGTTACCGTTGAGCTTAAATAATTAGGTGTACTTGCTTCGGCAATATGAGGTGCACCAATAATGGCATCAATACCCTGTGTTAATAAATCTTGTGCCTGCCAACCGATAGTATTAAATGCAATGGTAAACCCTAACGCTTTACCCCCTTTAACCGTACCGTGTGCCAAGGCATCAATGGTAGATTTGTTGTGTGCTTCTACATTAATATTGCCTGCTTCATTGGCTCCACCTGCGGCATCACTCGCAATAACTTCACTGCGGGTAATTTGGGCATCGGCTTGACTGAGTACTAGGTTATTAACAATAACGCCGGCCTTGCCATCACTCGGTGCCGAAACAACACTCGTGTCTTCGGCGACGATACCTGCTTGTTCTAATGCGCTAACGCTGATATTGCCATCTGTTGCGGTCACTTTGGCATCTGTAATATAGGCATCTACATCACTGCGTACGTCATTTCGAGAGACTAAGCCGCCTAGACCTTTACCTCCACTGCTATCATTAGCCAGTCCCGCTTCTTTTAGTAACGTGGCAGCAATCGATGTTGGAATAATATTGGTTTCGCTGAGTGGTTTCCACAGATCTCGATTGTTGTAATCTTGACCGCTACCAAGGTCATTGGATAGCTCGATAGGAGCTGCGATAACTTTTTCCCAATCAGCATTTGTAGCATAATGCTGGTTTGCATCACTTAGGTCTGGCGTTCCTGTAAGATCGGCATTACCCGCATATTGATAAATATCAAATTGTTCTGTGGTAAACAGGTCAACAAGATCACTTAAACTCCCTATATCTCCCGTGCTAGGTATGGCTACGCGCTCATCTATTGCAACAGTTGTTGGTCTATCTGTCTCAGCATAATCGTAATTTTCTGAACCCATGTAGGCATAGCGTGTACCACCCGTACCGCTCCAACTGAGTTGCGTCCAATTACTGTTATTTGCGTAATCCTGCTCTTCATCGCTGAGGTCTATATTGACATCAGGATCTCCTGAGTCTGGATCGATCAAATCAGTGCCACTGCTGTACTGATACCAGTCTCCTGAATCGAGCTGGATAATCTCATTTAAGCTGACTGTTTCTGGACTAGAGGCTTCGGTATAGTCAGGCTCTGCGATGCGTACTTGGTCGCCAAAAATCAGCGATTGCGACCCTGATCGATTAGTATATTGATAGCTATCTAATAAAGTGCTTGCTAGCGAATTAATAATGCCGGATCCCGCATCATTTGATACTGAGGTGGGGGACAGTAGCCCCGTAGTGGCATCAACATTGGCCTTATCAGAGGCATTAATACTAACGTTGCCCCCTGCTAATACCGCTTCTGCTCCGGTGACACCCGCATTGTCAATGTAGGCTTGTGCCGCACTGCTAACTCGGTTTGCAGCTAATATACCCGAGTAGCTGGTAGCTCCAGCCCCCGTCAGTGCGGATGCGGCCGCGGTGGTATTATTTGTAATTTCTGCTGTTAGTGTGGCTTCATTATCGGCGGTAAGTAGTACATCACCAGCCGCATTAATGTCTGAGTCTTCGATGAAAGTCGCTACGCTTGCTGGATTTTCATTACCTATCGGAGTCCCTAATAAAGCATCAATAGTATTGAAAAGTACATTTTGTGATTCCCAGCCTACTGTATTGAATGCTAATAGGATGGTTTTTGCTTCATCACCTGTGGTGGTCGATTGTTTGGTGATAGCTTCTAATATTGAGGTGTTTTTTCCGTCCAATACGATGTTGCCGAAGTCGTCTGCATCTATGCTATCTGCATCTCTTGCGGTAACATCACTTTGGGTGATATAGGCTTGTGCTGAGCTTTGTACGATGTTGGTGGTCAGGGTGCCATTCATGGCTTTTGATTCACCTGCGCCTAGCGCACTACCACCCGACGAGGTAGATGTGCTGTCTGCTATCGCTTTGATGGTCGCATTTTCCAGTGCGCTTAGACTAACATCTCCATCGATAGTATCAACTGTCACTTGGTTTATATATGCCTTGACTTCACCCCGTACGTCATTAACAACCACTAAGCCGCCTACCGCAACGGAGTTAGATTCACTGATGTTGTTGCCTTGTGGAATAAGGTTGCTTTCGCCTTCTATTTTCCATAAGGATAGATCAGTGTAATCTACTTCTTTTAGGTCTTGCCCTAAGCCTAGGGTGTCACTGCCTAGGTAGACGTAAACACTACCGTTAGTGCCTGCGCCATTAATAGTATCATCTACAAAGCTATCGCTGAGTCTGATTCGGTCTCCATACTTGAGGTCGACACTGACAGGTAGCAGTGCATTTCCAACATCCCAGTCTACAGGAACAACATCATTCAATGTTTCCTGGATGGCTGTTGACCCGCCGTCATTGGTGGTAATAGAAGAGACCACCATTTTGCTATTGGCGTAGATACCTGCATTATCTTCGGCGGTGATGTTAACACTGCCTTTGATATCTATGTCTGTGGCAACACCATGCGCGAAGACTTCTTTCCAGTTACTAACACTGATACCAGGAATGATTTCCACAATTGCGGCATAGTCTTGCTCACTATTAGCAAGGTCCAGTAACCCTGTCTCTCCCTGATACTCATAGATCTTGCCAGCATGACTTATCCAGTCACCTTTCTCGATTAATTTTTCACCATCCGTTGAAGCATAGTCGATCGATTGATTATCAATATAAGCTTTAGCACTGCTAGAGACTTTGTTGCTGGCAAGTATGCCACCATAACCTTTGCCTTCTGCACCATGAAGTGCTGAGGCGTTGGATTCTGCTGCATTACTAACCGTGGCATTTAACTGGGCATTGTTTAAAGCGTCCAGTGTTAGGCTACCGTCAGCGTCTATATCCGAGTTAAGGATATAAGCATGAGTACGTGCTTCCTCTTCCCCATCAAAAGCTTCTGAGAGTAAAGGATCACCTAACAAAGCATCTACCGCATTAAACAGTACATTTTGTGGCTTCCAGCCAATGGTGTTAAAAGCTAGACTAATGGCTTCGACTTCATCGCCAGTTTGTGTGGAACTATGTAAAGTGGCATCTAATATTGAATTATTTTCTGCTTCGACGTTAATATTGCCATTATTACCTGCTGCTGTGCGAACAATACTGTCTTCAATATAGGCATCTGCACTACTTAATACTAAATTAGTAACTATTTGCCCTTGGCGAGCTAAAGAGGTACCGCTACCCAAAGCACTCCCTCCCGAGGAGGTTACATTGCTAGTGATCGTTGAGCGAATGACTGCTTCTTCATCTGCAGATACAATAATATTGCCATCGGCTTCGACGACCGCAGCAGTAATGTAGGCGGCAACTTTTCCGCGTACATCGTTCATTACTACGACCCCCCCATAAGCGATGGAGTTGGAGTCTGAAAGGTTGCCGATCTCAGGAAAGAGTATGTCTTCGAAATCTTGTTGATCTAGACGATTCCAAAGAGTTTCTTCGTTGTATAAGGTTGTAGCTAGATTAACATCTTCGCCTTCTACTACCGTACCAACAAATTCGTAAATGCCTTCTTTTAAAGCTGCTCCACTGCCATCAACTAAACTGTTAGTATCAATATAAGTTTGTGATAACCAGACTCTGTCGCCTGCTAGTCTTGGGCTATTTCCTTCTGCAAACGGATCATCCCCCGAAGCAAGCACTTCTGCACTACCAGGGTTCAACGTTTGTGTACCTGATTCAGTGGTGTAGTCGTATTCGTCAAGACCCAACAAGGAAACGACACTTTTGAGTGCATCGAGGTTGTTAGTGGAACTTGAGACAACCTCTAGGCTGACATTAGCATCAATACCTGCGGCTAGTTGGTACCAACGACTTGCATCAGCGTAGTTTTCTGTTAGTAAATCCAGTGTTTCTGAATTTTTTCCTAGGAATTCAAAACGCGCGCCATTTTGTAATACAGCATCAGTTGCGACCAATAGCGTGGCATCATCTATTTCGACGACATCACGATAACTTACTTCGACATCGCTTGTGAATGTGGTTAATTGATATTTAGGTTCGCCTAAGGTATCACTGGCAGTGATACTAATATTCCCACCTACATCAATATCTGGTGTACCCGCTGTGAGTGTCAAGCCGCTGTTATCTATATACGCTAGGGCTTCACTTGCAACTTTATTACCTGTTAGTAAACCACCCGAAGCTTGACCGTTGGCTCCGTATTTGGCTCTGATAGCAAACTCATTAGTTTTTTCAGACTTTGTTGCACTACTAAGGTCTGCCTTTAATTGGACTTCAGATACTGCATTAAGTGTCAGGTCACCGTCTGCCGTAATCGTTGAATCTTGAATGAGTGCTTTTGTTTCTGCAGGCTCTAAACCACCAAAGACATCAATATCTAAGACTTGTCTCCAGCGTGCCTCATCTGTGTAATCTTCAGCCAATAGATTCAAATTCAAACCTTCAGCAGAAGTACCTTGCCATTCGTAGAGTTTGCCTTCCTCACCTTTATTTAGAGCAGTAAGTTTAGCTATACCATCAAGCTTTACAGTATCGCGAAATTCCATCTCCCCACTGCTCAAACTCAATGTATCGGAAGTGATTGTAAACTCAGGATCACTGGCTTCAGCAATCATTGGCGCACCAATGATTGCATCTATACCCTGTGTTAACAAATCCTGCGCCTGCCATCCGATAGTATTAAATGCAACGGTAAACCCTATGGATTTCCCACCTTTGACAGAGCCATGTGCTAAGGCATCTATAGAAGATTTATTGTGAGCTTCTACCGTAGTATTACCTAATCCGGATCCGCCGTCAGTAGAGGTCACATCACTACGAGTAATCTGGGCATCTGCTTGGCTGAGCACCATATTATTAACAATAACACCGGCTTTGCCTTCAGACCCTGCTGATACGACACTGGTATCTTTAGCAATAATTCCTGCCTGTTCTAATGCATTCACCGTAACATCACCATCGCTGGCTGTTACTTTAGCATCAACAATATAGGCATCGACATCACTGCGTACGTCGTTGCGTGAAACTAATCCACCCATGCCAGTAGAACTGCCTGTGGCACCTTCAATTCCGGTTGCCTTCAAAGCCGCTGTTGCTATTGCACTAGGTATAATATTAGTTTCGTTGAGTTTTTTCCATAAATCTTTATTCGAGTAGTCCTCTGAATGCAACTCCACATTTGTAGCATCAAGCCCCATGAACTGGTAAACCACACCAGGCTCACCACCACCATTGTAGCTCACACCGTCGTCTATACCATCGCCATCAAAATCACCGCCGGACAATCGAACCTTATCACCAAAATTTATTGTGCGTGTGTCAGTACCCGTTGTGGAATTAGTCGTGTACTTATAACCATCAAGAAGCGTGCTTGCCAAACTATTGAGTATGCCTGCACCTGCATCATTTGAAGATGAGGTCGGTGCTTTCAGATTTGTCTTAGCATCAATATTTGCTATATCGGAAGCGACAACCGAGACACTTCCACCAGCAAGAATCGCCTCTGCATTCAAGATATCAGCATTATCTATATAAGCTTTAGCTTTTGTATTAACTCGGTTAGCTGCTAAAATTCCTGCATAGCTGGTTGCAGATGCGCCAATTAATGCAGAGGCTGCAGCAGTTGCTTCGTTATTTATATCTGCTGTGATAGTTGCCGCTGATATTGCACTTAAGCTTACATCACCATCCGCACCAATATTCGAATCTTCAACATACGCACTCACCATTGCTGCATCTGGCGTACCAAGAGGGGTACCTAACAAAGCATCAATGGAGTTAGAAAATATATCCTGTGATTTCCAGCCAACAGTATTGAATGCCAGCAGTACTCCCACTGCTGTGTCACCCGTGGTAGTAGCCTGTTTAGTTGTTGCTGTCACAGTAGCCGTATTACTAGCATCAACGCTAACGTTACCTTTGTTACCAGTAACATCATTAGCAATGACATTACTTTCTTTAACATAAGCTGTCGCCGAACCTTGTACTACGTTGGTTGCAATCGTTCCATTAACTGCTAATGAAGTCCCTGTTCCGAAAGCACTACCGCCAGACGAACTGACTGAGCTATCAGCAATTGCACTAATTGTTGCTGTTTCCTGCGCGTCAAGCAACACATTGCCATCAATCACATTCACCCAAGCATTAGAAATATAAACCTCTACACTGCTATCCACTTCGTTACGTACAACTAACCCACCCAAAGCAGTTGAATCAGAATCACTTAGGTTATTACCTTGCGGAATAAGCTGCGTCTCTAGAATTTCTTTCCACCAATCAAGGTCAGAATAGTCCTCATTATTGACATTACGTCCAACCCAATCATCTGCGGTCCCTAGATACTCATAAACTCGTCCAGATGTACCTCCTACATCATAACCATCAGCAAGCAGTACACGCTTACCAAAATCCACGTCGGGGTCCGCTCCCTCATCAGTTTTATAATCATGTACAAGATGAGCCAACACACCATTCAGAAGATTTGCGCCACCATCTGTAGTCGTAATGGAGTTCGATACTAATTTGGCATTAGAGTATATGCCAGCGGCATCATTCGCAGTTATTATCAGATCACCACCAACGATCACATCCGGGCCAAGCGGGTCCAAAACTAAATTGGTATTATCTATATAAGCTTTAGTCTCAGCATTGACTAAATTATTTGCCAAAATACCCGCGGCGGTTCCACCCGTTGCCAAATAAAGCGCAGAATTGACTGACTCTGCAGCATTACTCACGGTTGCATTGATCTGTGGAGAGGAAATAGTATCAATATTTAAATTGCCACTCACATTAACTTCGGTATCCAGTAGAAATGCGTATGTCTGAGCAGGAGAGGCTTCCGCTACCGGAACAAAACTGGAAATCCAGTCAGCACCTAAATCTCCCAAAAAATTATCAAGTGTTGCCGAAAGCACATCCGCCATACTCCAACCCACCGCATTTAAAGCTATTACGGCCCCAGCAGAAAAGCTTGGATTTAACTCCCTTAAATTAGGCGTTGCAGTCAAATCCTCTTTAACTTCAGCATTAATGGTTGAGTGATTGTTCGCATTAAACGATATATCCCCTGTCGTAATAGTTTCTAATGTCGAAGATTCTGCATACGCTTTAACATCGCCATTAACAACATTGATTGCAGATAGAATCGCACCCGCTGCATAGCTATTCACTTCACTAAGATTCGACTTAGCATTTAGCACCGTTTCATTATCCGCGCTAACACTAATATTACCGTCAGTTACCTCTATTGTTGAGCCTGTCAGGTAGGCGTTAACATCTTTGTTAACATCATTAAGACTAATGCGGCTGCCACCCCCTTGAGAATTCGCCGTATAAGATGTTGCATCAACAGCTATGACACTAACACCTGCATTACCTGCCGCTACTGTACTATCTTTAATATAAGACTCTGTAGATCCTCTAACAGTGTTGCTATTTTCTTCGGCAACGGTGCTATAAACTGATGAATTTTCTGCGCTTACCTCAAGCCCTGTAACATTAATATCTGCATTTTCAACATAAGCAAGCGCTGTATCTCGTGCAAAAGTGGTTGATTTATAGGCTGAGAAATCAGAAAGAACCTCACCGCCAATAGCTCCCTGATTTTCTGCTAATACCTTTACTAAGCCTGCCGCTGAAATAGCTGGGTCATCAATATTAATGGTTGTTAGCTGAGTCGCATCACCAATATAAGCTCTAGCATCTCTATTCAGTCCAATTTTACCCTGAATAAAATCAGTCTCCGTCAAACTGCCAATCGTTGCTGTCGTGATACTACTATTAAGATTGGTATTGTCAGTGGCTTTAACTAGAAGGCTTGCAGACTCCTCCCCCGAGATTGGGCTAGTCCCTACCGTAATATCAGCACCACCTTCGATACTAGCTAGCGTGGTTACTTCAATTGGGCTGTCATAGGTTTCAACATCAGCTTGACCTAATAAATTACCTGTTAGATCTGCGAAGTCCAAATCATTACCAACCAAATTTCCTAGCCCTTGACTAAAAGATTCACCTTGCACTAGCTGTGTAAGCAGTGTGATGGCATAACTGTGACTTTCAACTGTACTTGTCGCGCCTGGTTGAAAAATTGCATCTTTGTTGATGTACAAATCAAGATCAGCGACTCGGTCATCGTAACCAAGAGTGCTAGTCGTGTGCAAGGCAACTACTCGCGTTCCATCAGTTTCGTCTAACCTATTGGCAAGATCTTTTCCTCCTGGGAACGCCGGAGAGTCTTCAAAAACCGGCCCAGCAGGATCCAAAGCAAAAATACGAGCAATAGCATTTCCCGTACTAGCTTCAAACTGGTCAGCGGCAATTCCACTCACTTGCCCACCTAAACTGTGTCCAATCAAAGTTGTTGTTGCAGGATCAAGGTTAACCAGTGTGTTCTTTAAAAAACCTGCTAAACGTCCACCTATATCAAAAGTCGCATCTGCCGCATCTGGGTAGATAGGGTTCTCTGCTACATCCGACCAATCATTGAAAATAAGGTTGGCATTCGCATCATATGCTCTGAGTGAATTAAGTAGGTCAATAAAACTTTCATTCAACCCACTTTGCCACCCATGTGAAATTACATAAGTATCTTTAGTGCTATCAAAACTAGGAGAGTCCCAAAGGTAAAACTTAACCGTACCATTCTCGTCGTCATCTGTGGCTAATAAAGTAGCCGCGCTTCGAGCCGCATCAACATCAACAGCTCCCAAGCCAGTAGTGCCAGCAACAGCGTCTGTAACAACTATAGAGAAATTAGTATTGGTATCTGCAGTGACCGCTAAAGTACCCGCCGTGACTTTAGCGTTGGAGCCTATCCGAGCACGCGCCATTGACGTTGATTCAACTCCCAATGAAACGCCAGAAGCCGCCACAGTAAGCTCATTGTTAACCGTTGCTTGCAATATAAGCGAGCCACTTGCATTGATATCCCCTTCCACAAAAATATCCGCACCAATCTCTACTGGGGCTAAACCTGCTAAATCAGTGATAATATTTTCAGCATGCGCAGTGAAGGTAACATCATTCAAATTAGTGAGTGATACATCCGAAGCTACGTTAATCACTTCAGCGTTAACTTCTAAATTGAACCCTGAAAAATCTAGAATTCCACCACTAAAGGTCACAGAATCGCCAGCAGCTGTAGCGTTTCCTAAACCATCAATTATCAGACTCCCCGTTGCACCACCTAGCACGACAGTCTCACCAGAACCAAAAGCTGATGAATTAATATCAATATTGATATCTGTATCGGAAGTACCACGCGTTACCGTAATAACATCATTAGCAGCAGTACCCGTATAATTATAAGTGCCAATAGCACCATCAAATATGATCGGCTCCATCCCAGAAAACACCAAGTCTTTACCATCAAGATTAATAATGCCTGATAAAGCGCCTGTTCCTAAATACGAAACCGAACCATAGTCACCACTCAAGACGACCGTATCAAAACCACCGTCCCCCCCTTCAACTATGCCACTAAGACTTCCCGCTTGTTCAAAAACAAAAGTATCATTGTTATCCACACCACCAAACAGATTATCAATACTTAAAAAGGATTGGTCATTTAAATAACCAGAATCTTGTCCATCAATAGTCCAGTCATTATCAATCAGGCTACTAGCAATTAATGAATCATCACCCAAACCACCCGTAATAGAAAAATCGCCCAACCAACTATCTAACTTAAAAGTATTAGCTGTATCCCCGCCTTCCAGCTCTAATTTCTCAATCCCTTCAAAACCAAAAACACTCGTCCCTACACTTAATTCTGACTGACCCAGGTTGAAATCATTATCATTAGCGGCAAATAAAATATCATCACCTGTCCCAAGAAAACTAATATCCAGTGACGAGTCTAACGATGCAATATCAAGTTTAAGCGTGTCAGCACCATCAGTTCCCTGAATCGTTAAGCCATCAATTGCAGCAGCACTATCTACCGAAGAAACAATAATATTATCTTGATCTAAAAGTTGGTATTCATTTGCGGCGCGCTGAAGAGTAAGCTCTGTTGCGGTAACGCTGCCGTATGACAGATCCGCCGAAAGAAGGATCCGAGGTTCGAGGGGCTCAAATAGCATTTTAGTCCGTATCGGAGCAGCAGCTCGTTTCTTAGAAAATGCATTAGAAAGTAACGTCCCTACTTTCCTCCACAAGCGTGGATTTTGATTATCTAACTTACTTTTTTTTACTGAACCCTGAAATGGAAATGACATAGCATTACCCCTTATATTTTGTTTGATGGCACTTGGCTTACTATAAACCAAGCACCCTTTAATTCATATTGTGCATTCGTACAGTTTAGCTACTCACATTAACCCATAGAAGCTAAGCTTTCTATCCCTAAAACTCAATTTAGGCTAGCCTTACGAACACTCAAGATTTTATCTATATAGAAATAAATGTATTGACACGATACCATTATTAACGTAACGAGGCTACTACTTAAGGAAAGAATTGTCTCCTTTAAAACCCATAAATCCTACCTTTTTATTTCGAACCCTTATAGGTTAAACTCTCTTTACTATAAACACCGTCCTTAGGTGGCCTCATTTATTAAAAATAGTTTTTTTACCTCTATGCATACAGTCACTTCTCACCCCAGCATTATCTTATTACATGAATTAGTGACCCAATTAAATATCGAAGGCTTTGAGAAATCATTTAAATTAACTCATGGATCGCTCTTTGAACAGCGCGCACTTATAGGAGTAACTCAAATCAGCCAGTATCGAAGAGCAATCTTTAATATCTGCCATTTACTTAATATGCCTGAAGAGCATTTACAATTATTTAGAGAACACTTCTCTAACGCGAATCGTGCTTACTTTGGGTATGAGGAAACGCCCAACGCCTGCACACATAAAGTTTACTTAGAGTTTTGGGATTACCATGCTAGTAAAAAAGGTTCTCCTCATGACCC
>ENA-OSET01000390-OSET01000390.1-sediment-metagenome-genome-assembly--contig:-NODE-390-length-49625-cov-5.523391_pt1 | contig 49625 bp, 44 predicted proteins | sample MGYA00237882_ERZ534229 | MGnify/ENA primary metagenome ERZ534229 (study PRJEB26408, sample SAMN06266212) | sediment metagenome | isolation source: Hudson Canyon methane seep mesocosm | place: USA:Hudson...
GATATTACACTTACCATATTCAGTATCAATGGAACAGATACTTGTGAAAATGTGTACACACAAACAATCCATATTGATGGTGATTATATCTTTTTTGCTCCAAGTGCATTTACACCAAATGGTGATGGTAAAAATGATGTTTTCATACCAAAAGGGTTCGGTATCGATGTTATGACATATGAATTCTATGTATTTAATCGTTGGGGAGAACAAATTTTCGAATCACACAACAAAGACATCGGTTGGGATGGAAAACACAAGGGAATTCCAGTGCAAGTTGATGCTTACGTTTGGTTAGTAAGAACAATGGATGACAAGGGAGAATCACATGAATATATAGGTCATGTAACGGTTGTTAAATAACGATTTAGAAAGAAGTGAAACCAAAAAAAGGGCAGTGTAGATCTACACTGCCCTTTTTTATTTTGAATATAGGTATTATTTTTTCTTAAACGCTTGAATTGCATTTCGAGTAAAATCAGAAAGAACCAATTTTCCGCTCATAGCCGCTCTATCTGAAAGAAGCATATCCCAGTGTTCCGTTCCTTCCCAAAAAACTTGTTTAAGCATGCGCATAGCTTCTGGGTTTGATGAAGCTAATTTGTTTGCAAGTGTTTCGATTGCTTCATCCATTTTGTCCACAGTGTCAAAAACATCTGCATATAACCCTTTTTCTCTTGCCCAACCTGCACTATACCATTCTGTTGCATTAATTGCCATCATACTCATTGCGGATGTTCCAACCTTTCGTTCAACCGCAGGACCAACAACAAAAGGTCCGATACCCACAGCCAATTCACTTAATTTAACAGAGGCAAATTTAGTAGCAAAACAAAAATCAACAGCACTAGCCATTCCGACTCCACCACCAACAGCTTTTCCTTGAATACGTCCAATAATCAATTTTGGACATCTACGAGCGGCATTAATTACGTTAGCAAAACCAGAAAAGAAAGTTTTTCCTACTTCAATATTGTCTATTGAAATTAATTCATCAAAACTAGCCCCACCACAAAAAGCACGTTCACCGGCTGATCTTAGAATAATAATTTTTACGGAATCATTTGCTCCTGCTTCAGTAATTGTGTCTGCTAATTTCGCTAATATTTTCCCTGGCAACGAATTACTCAATGGGTGAGAAAACTCTATTGTTGCAATTCCATTTTCATTAATTGATAATTCAACATTACCTTGATTAATTGCTTCTGACATGATTTCTAATTTTTATTATCCTTCGAAAGTAGTGAAATGTTCAAAATAAAAAGATTTCTTTCTTTAAATTCGCCACAGTTATCATCATCAAACTACTATGAATATCTCAGTTGAACTTACTTTATTGCCTTTAAAAGCTGATTTTGAACCACCAATAAAGGACTTTATTAAGCGGTTAAGAGATTCTGAATTTACTGTTTTAGAGAATCCGTTGAGCACTCAAGTTTATGGAGAATACGATAACGTTATGTCATTCTTGACAAAGGAGATTAAAACTTCTTTTGAAAAAGAAGAACATATTATTGTCAATTTAAAAGTTGTAAAAAGCGACCGTAGCGATTATGAACCAACTTTTTGAAGCACTATTTAGCCAATATTCTACATACAGTGCGTTAGATATCGTACTTGAGTTAACGGCAGTATTTTTTGGTGTAGTTAGTGTTTTGTATGCTAAAAAAAACAATGTACTCGTTTATCCAAGTGGGATTGTCGGCTCCGTGATATTCGTATACTTACTAATTAAGTGGGGGTTGTTTGGAGATTTCATTATTAATATATTTTATGTGGTAATGAGTGTTTACGGATGGTATTTATGGACTAGAAAATCCAACGGGAAAGACCTTTTAAATATTTCCAGAACGAATAGTAAAGAAAAAATAATAGCAAGCATTATTTTCATAACGGCTTTCATTTTTATTTGGATCATATATATTGCCTTTGATAAGTTTGATAATTGGACTGCATATGTGGATACTTTAACAACAGCAATCTTCTTTTCAGGAATGTGGTTAATGGCAAAACGGAAAATTGAAAACTGGATATTTTGGATAGTAGGAGATATTATTACCATTCCGTTATATTTTTATAAAGGGTTGACAATGTCTAGTTTTTTATATCTGATATATACTTTTATTGCTATTGCAGGATTTCTTGCTTGGCGTAAAAGTATTGAAGAGAGCAAATCACTTAAATTAGAGACTGTATGAAGAAGGTGGTAATATCGGGTCCAGAATCTTCGGGTAAAAGTACTTTAAGTAAACATCTATCTGAATCACTGTTCATTCCTCATGTACGAGAATATGCTCGAGAGTATATTGATTCTTTAAACCGAGAATATAATGAAGAAGATTTAGTTCAAATTGCAAAAGGCCAGTTGGGATTAGAAGAAGATATTATAAGCCAAACCCCTTCATATTTAATTTGTGATACCGACTTGTTAACGATTAAAGTATGGAGCGAATACAAGTATGGAAGTTGTGATCTAGAAATAATAGAATTGTTGAAGAATAACCTACCCGATTTATACTTATTAACCTCTCCAGATTTCCCTTGGAAAGAAGATTTGCAAAGGGAAAATCCGAATAATAGAGATGAATTATTTTCCATTTATAAAGAAGAGATAATAAAATTAGGTGTTCCTTTTGTCGTTGTAAGTGGTAGTGAATTAGATCGATTGGAAAGAGTTATGGAAATATTTTCAAATTATTTTAATTAAACATTGTTGGACATTATAATTTAGATAATTTTGTGTCATAATTCAAAGGGGGTGCCGTTCCGATAATTATCGGAAGGCTGAGATTATACCCATTTTCGTTTGATTGACGAGAAGAACCTGATCTAGGTAATTCTAGCGTAGGGATTGGTTGTTGTAAATTAAAACATGTGTTTTTCTTACTCCCTTGTAAGACACAATAAACCTTAAATCATGAATAAGAAAATTATTTTTCTAAGTTTCTTACTGGCTACAATTTCTGGGTATTCTCAAAACGTTGATAAGCTCAAACCTACTATTGGCGAAATTTCTGATACTATCAAAAAACAAACATTGAACGAAGTTGTGGTTAGTGCAACACGTGTGAATAAAAACTCTCCTGTAGCCCATGAAAATATTACTTCTGACGATATTGAAAAGCAAAACCATGGAGTTGATTTACCTATTTTATTAGATCAGGCAATATCCGTGGTAACTACTTCTGATGCAGGAGGCGGAGTCGGATATACGGGTATAAGAATTAGAGGTTCCGATGCTACAAGAGTAAATGTCACTATCAATGGTATTCCATTAAATGATGCAGAATCTCAAGGTTCATACTGGGTAGATTTACCAGATATTTCATCTTCAACCAGTAATATTCAAATCCAAAGAGGGGTAGGTTCTTCTACAAGTGGCTCAGGAGCATTTGGCGCAAGTATTAATTTAAATACACTCAGTTCAGATGATGTAACACCATTTGGAGAGATATCAAATAGCTTTGGTTCTTTTAACACAATTAAAAATACGGTCAGATTTGGAACGGGATTACTTAAAAATAAATGGACATTCGAAGGGCGGTTATCACAATTGCAATCAGAGGGATATATTGATAGAGCCTCATCAGATTTAAAGTCATACTATTTATCAGGAGGGTATGTAGGCGAAAAAACAATGTTGAAAGCAGTTATGTTTTCTGGACATGAAAAAACCTATCAAGCTTGGTACGGAGTTCCGGTAAGGTATTTAGATAGTTCTGATACTGGATTGAGAACACATAACCCATATACATATGAAAACGAAGTAGACAATTACAACCAAACGCATTATCAAATCCATTTTGTACAGAGAATTGGAAAGTATTCAAAATTTAATATGTCCTTGCACTATACAAGAGGGTTAGGATATTACGAGCAATTTAGAACAGGAGATGCTTTATCTACATATGGATTGGAAAATGTATTTACTTCGGCAGGAGATACGATTACGAATACTGATCTAATTCGAAGAAGGTGGTTAGATAATCATTTTTACGGAACTGTTTTTTCACACAACTACAAGAAAAAAGCATTAAATCTTACCATTGGAGGTGGAGCTAATCAGTACATTGGTGGACATTACGGGGAAGTTGTTTGGGCTCAATATGCTAGTAATGGACAAATAAGGCACCGATATTATGATGATGAAGCAACAAAAAATGACGTAAACCTTTTTGTTAAAGTTGATTACAAAATTAATGATAAACTCAATCTTTTGGTCGATCTACAACAAAGAATGATTCAATATGATTTTCTGGGATTTGACAATGAACTAAATAGCGCGGACCAATCTGTAAGTGCATCCTTCTTTAATCCAAAAGCAGGGGTTAATTATGCGTTAAATGAAAAGCATTCTTTATATGGGTTTTTTGGAGTTGGAAATAAAGAGCCAAATAGAGATGATTACACGAATTCAACGCCAAATAGTCGTCCAAGTCATGAAAGTATGACAGATATTGAAATGGGCTACAAATTAAAATATAAGAAAGCCTATGCCAACATAAATATTTATTCAATGGATTATACAAATCAATTGATTCTTACGGGAGCAATTAATGATGTTGGCGCAGCAGTAAGAACAAATGTTGCTACCTCGTACAGAAGAGGAATTGAAATAAGTGGAGGAATCTCATTGTTAAAGAATTTAGAATGGAAAATCAATACAACCTTTAGTGATAACAAAATAGCTTCATTTACCGAATTTATAGATGATTGGGATACATGGGGACAAATTGAAACGAATTATGAGAATACAGACATAGCTTTTTCCCCGAGCCTAATTGCTTCGAATCAAATAATTTTTAAACCCGTTAATTCTGAAAAATATGGAAACATAGAATTAGCTTTAGTAACGAAATACGTTGGTGACCAATACATCGATAACACATCAAATTCTGATAGAATGCTAGCTGCTTATTTAGTGAATGACATTCGATTACAGTATTCGGTGAAAACGAAATTATTTAAAGAAATTGTTTGGAGCGCTTGGGTTAGAAATTTCACAAATACGCAATACGTTTCTAATGCTTGGATTTATAAATTTAAATCAGCGAATTATAACCCAGTTCCCGATGATACTTTTGCGAATAACGAAAGTGTAGATGGTCGTTATAATTTAATAGGTGCATTTCCACAAGCAGGAATAAATTTTTTTACAGGCCTTATTCTTAAGTTTTAAAACGGGGTTAATTATTTAATTACTCAGTAGTATTGGGAATGGTCGGTGTTTTGGGCGTCCCTTTGCGAAAGCAGAAGTCGGGCTATCTGATGTTTTTTTTTGTTAAAAACACAAAAAGATGCCACTATTATCCCTAAAGTAACTCTTTTCTTCAGTTTTGTAATTTCCTTTTTTATACAGTTCTTTGTTTCGATGAAATTTAATACCGTATTATACAATCTTCGAAGTGCAAAAAATATTGGGATGATAGCAAGGTCTCATATCTCATTTGGAGGAAATTTTTTAATCCTTGTTGGTGGCCAGGAAAGATGGAAGTTCAAAGGAGGAACTCACTCGTACACTCGGAAAATTGAAGATTTAGGAAAGTTATTGATTTTTGACACGGAAGAAGATTTTTTTGCTTGGTCAGAGAGATTGAAGATTGTTAATGTTGGAGTGGAAATTGGCGAAAATGAAGCTAGTTTAATTGATTACAATTTCCCTGATAATTGCAATTTAATTTTCGGGAATGAAAGAACAGGACTGCCAAAAGAAGTGATTACAAAGATGGTAAATATATTGACAATCCCTCAGTATGGAGAGGTTGGAAGTTTGAATGTAGCAGTGGCAGCATCAATTGTTTTTTACGAAATGAAACGAGCCGATAAAAGTAAATATGTGATTGAAGGTGAAAAGTTTAAGTCAGTAGATTGATCACGAAGACTTTACAAATCAATCAATTTTTTACGATAAAAATCTGCTTCTTAACATTTGATAGTGCAACATTCGCCCTAAACTTCTTTTTTTACCACGTAATTTTTTGTTTTTTTACTTACTTTAATAGAACATTATGCTCTTAGTAGCGTACACTGTGTGATTTTAGAAGTAGTTAAATGAAAATTAAACACCTCATATTCTTATTTATTTTCAGTTTATTGACCGTGGTTGGCTTCTCTCAGGAAAACTCTACAGACTCCACAGCTATTATAGATGTTCTAGATTCCACAGCTGTTATAGATGTTCCAGACTCCACAGCTATTATAGATGTTCTAGATTCCACAGCTGTTATAGATGTTCCAGACTCCACAGCTATCATAGATGTTCTAGACTCCACAGCTATCATAGATGTTCTAGATTCCACAGCTGTTACAGATGTTCCAGACTCCACAGCTATCATAGATGTTCTAGATTCCACAGCTGTTATAGATGTTCTAGATTCCACAGCTATCATAGATGTTCTAGATTCCACAGCTGTTATAGATGTTCCAGACTCCACAGCTGTTATAGATATTCCAGACTCCACAGCTATTATAGATGTTCTAGATTCCACAGCTGTTATAGATGTTCCAGACTCTACAGGGATTCTGGAGGTTCCAGATTCCACAGCTGTTATAGATGTTCCAGACTCTACAGGGATTCTGGAGGTTCCAAAAGAAAAGAAGAATTTTGGGCCAGAGCCCTTAGAAATGGTGTTTAGACCACAATTAAGTTTGGGGACCGGAATGTTTACTTTTTATGGGGATATAGGAAGTAATCACAAAGGTTATCACCCTACAGTTAGTAGAATAGGTTATGATTTACGCCTAATAAACCCAATTAATGATTATTTAGATGTAAGTTTTTATGTTTTGTTTGGTCAAGTAAGTGGTAGTGAAAGGACCGAAACACGAAACTTAAATTTCAATTCTCATATTACAACAGGTGGTTGGACTTTAAATTATAATTTTAAGCAGCTCCTGAAACCAAAAAGGAATGTGGATCCATATATATCTGTTGGTGTAGAGTCAATGGAGTTCTTGTCAAAATCTGATATGTATGATGCGAATGGTGTTTTTTATAATTATTGGTCAGACGGAACTATAAGGAACATGAAAGAAGGTTCTGTAGGATCTGAAAACGCAACCGAAATTTATCGAGATTATGTTTATGAGAGTGATATTAGAGAATTAGATTTAGATGGATTTGGGAAATATTCGGAAAGGACGTTTGCTTTTCCTGTAGAAGTTGGTGCAAATTTTCACGTAACTGATCGAATAAAATTTAGAGTAGGAACATCCATGCATTTTGCATTTTCTGATTTGGTTGATGGTGTAACTGTAGAAAGCCTAGGGGACAGACAAGGAAATAAGGCAAATGATAAATTTTTATATTCTCATTTTGCACTTTCTTTCGATCTTAATTCTGGAAAAACAGATTCTCTTGAAGGAGATAAGCCTTCAATTTTTGATGATATGCAAAAATTAGATTCAATTGATTCTGATGGTGATTTAATAGTTGATTTTGTTGATTTATGCGCTAAAACTCCTGAAGGTATTCTTGTGGATAAGTTTGGTTGTCCATTAGATAAGGATTTAGACGGTGTTCCAGATTATTTGGATGAAGAGAAAGAAACAAAACCTGAAGCAATTGTAAATGAGGTTGGAGTTACATTATCTGATGCTGATTTTGAATTGGCTTATAGAAAATATAAGGATTCTTTGGGTGCGGCTTATAGCATAGATGTTACGAGTATTACACTTGGTGAAGGTTCTAGTGTTCCTGTTAATACTAGTGGTTTTGCGAATGATGACGAAGGTTTTGTAGAAGTTGCTGTAGTTTTTGATTCAGATGAGGGTCAATTACCGAAAGAAATTAGGGATAAATTATTGAGCCAACCAGGGTTTCATGTAGTCGAAAAGGATGATGGTACACGCGAGTATGTTGTAAGAGGTTATAATACTTTGGAAGAAGCTATGGCTGCAATGGATCAATTCAAGAAAGATGGTATGGATGTGAAAGGTATTGCTAAAGTTTCGGAAGATGAAGATTTAGAATTTGTAAGTCAAGAAGCAATCGATAAGGTAAGAGCTGAATTATTAGCAGTAGTGAGTGCTGTTGACACGAGCATAGTGAGTACTGTTGACACGAGCATAGTGAGTACTGTTGACACGAGCATAGTGAGTACTGTTGACACGAGCATAGTGAGCACTGTTAACACCGTAGGTTCTATTAACATGAGCTTAGGAACGACTTACCGCGTTCAGATTGGGGCCTTTAGAAAAGAATTATCTACAAGCGTATTTAGCGATGCTAGAGAGGTGGTTTACACTGAAGGGGATGATGATTTGTTTAGGTATTATTCAGGCTCTTCTAACGAAAAAAGTAAGGCTGCTGAGCACAGAATTGCATTGTTAGAGATGGGGTATGAAGGCTCATTTATCGTTGCCTTTAAGGATGGTAAGCGAATTAAATTATCCGAAGCGAATTTTGAAGTTATGGATACTACTAAAGACGTAATTACTGATTCTGGAGAACCAACTGGAAGTGTAGTAAGAAGAGAGTTAATTCGATTTAGAGTTCAGGTAGGAGAATATTCTGGTAACGTTCCTACAGAAGTACTAGATTTATACCTTGCAATAGGGGATGTTACATTTAAGCGAGATCCAGAATCAGGTTTAATTAGGTCTTTCTTAGGATGGTTTGAGAGTTATGATGAAGCTGAAGAGTTTCAAGCTGAATTAGAAAGAGAAGGTTTGATTGATACTTTTGTTATCGGAGATTTCAATGGTAAGATTATTTCAGCGCAAGAAACACTAGAATTACTAAATGAATAAAAAGACAAAAGATGAAGAAAGGACTATTAGCAATATTTTCACTTGCCATAATTATTACAGCATGTAATGATTCATCAGAAAGTGCAGTCATTACAAACGATAAATCAGTTGCGGATAAAGTAGGGGAAGAGGATAATGTTTTAATAATAGAGGATACGGTAATTATTGATACTTCTTCTGTTGCAATTGATAGTGTCGCAAGAGTAGATTATGAGAGTGATTTGTCTTTAGAAATAAAAGAGATTGAAGAAGAAAAAGAGAATCCAATAAGTGAAGATTGTAAAATGTTCCTTGAGGATTATGCAGTCGGAATAAAAAGCTTTGCAAGAATAACCGAAAAGGTAGCTTCCAATCCAGAAGATATAGGGTTACAAATTCAGCTGTCTTCCGCTTCTGAAGATATTAACGCTTGGGCAACTAAGCCTCAAATGTTTCAATGTTCTCAAAATAAAGCTTTCCAGAAACAGATTGAAATTCTTAACGATAAACGAGATAGATTATTAGCTATTTAAGAATAGATTGAGTTAAAAAAATTGGTAAAAAGAGGTACATGTAATGTGCCTCTTTTTATGTTCTATTTTATTACATTTGTGCACGTTAAAAACGCACTATGAATTACTACGATAATATTCTTGAAACAATTGGCAATACACCATTAGTGAAAATACACACAATGTGTAAAGATTTGGATGCTTTAGTTCTCGCTAAAATTGAAACTGTAAACCCAGGAAATTCTGTAAAAGACAGAATGGCACTTCAAATGATTGATGATGCTGAAGCAGATGGTAAATTGAAGCCCGGAGGAACTATTATTGAAGGTACTTCAGGAAATACAGGAATGGGATTGGCTTTAGTTGCTTTATTGAGAGGCTACAAATTGATTTGCGTTTTAAGCGATAAACAAAGTAAAGAGAAGATGGATATTTTGAGAGCTGTTGGGGCAGAAGTGCATGTATGCCCAACGAATGTTGCTCCAGATGATCCACGTTCTTATTATTCAGTATCAAAAACATTAGCGGAAACAACTCCAAATTCATGGTATGTTAATCAGTACGATAACCCTGCAAATACAAAAGCACATTATTTAAGTACTGGGCCGGAAATTTGGGAGCAGACGGAAGGTAAAATAACACATTTTGTTGTAGGAGTTGGAACTGGTGGTACAATTTCGGGCGTCGGTAAATACTTAAAAGAAAAGAATCCAAACATTAAAATTTGGGGAATAGATACATATGGTTCTGTATTTAAAAAATACCACGAAACTGGAATTTTTGATGAGAATGAAATCTATCCTTATATCACGGAAGGAATTGGGGAAGATATTCTTCCGAAAAATGTTGACTTTTCTGTGATTGATAAGTTCGAAAAGGTTACCGATAAAGATGCAGCCGTATATCAAAGAAAATTAGCGAAAGAGGAAGGGATATTTGTTGGGAATTCAGCAGGGTCCGCGATTAAAGGAATACTACAATTAAAAGATGAATTAACAAAAGATGATGTTGTAGTTGTGTTATTTCACGATCATGGAAGTCGTTACGTTGGTAAAATGTTTAACGATGATTGGATGCGTGAAAGAGGCTTCTTAGACGAAGAGAAAACGTGTGCAGTCGATTTGATTAAAGACCATGCAGGGAAACATTTAGTAACCGTAACAGAAGAGAATCCGGTGTCTCAGGCATTGTTATTAATGAACCAATATGGCATTTCTCAAATTCCGGTTGTGGAAGGAGATAAATGTGTGGGGTCATTATCTGATAATCATCTTTTTGCAAAATTATTAGATAATTCAGAATTGAAAGAACTGCCAATTAAACATGTAATGGAAGCTCCTTTGCCGGAGGTTCAAGGTAAAGCTTCTATAGAGGAAGTCTCTAAATTGTTTTCCAATGGAGCAACAGCTGTGGTTGTAAATTATGATGGAGATAAAAAACACATTATCACATATCAAGATGTAATTAGAGCAATTGCTTAAAGTTGACGGATACAATTAAAATAATAGATCAAATGAAACGGGAAGTACAACTTCCCGTTTTTCCGTTAAGGATAGTTTCATTGGTCCCTTCTCAAACTGAATTATTATTTGAACTAGGATTAGGAGAAAGGGTTGTAGGGATAACAAAGTTTTGTATTCACCCGAAAGAATGGTTTGATGCCAAGCCACGAGTAGGAGGGACTAAATGTGTAGATTTTGAAAAAATAGCCGCACTTAAACCCGATTTAATAATTGGAAACAAGGAAGAGAATTGCAGAGAAGATATTGAAGCATTAGAGAAAGATTATAAAGTATGGATGTCTGACATTTATACGTTTGAAGATGCGCTTGAAATGATATTTGAAGTTTCTGGTTTTACGAATTCCCAAGAAAAGGGAATAGAAATATTAAAGTCTATCTCTCAAGCTAAAGATGCTTTTACGCAGCCAATTGACCTGAAAAAAGTGGTTTACGTTATTTGGAATGACCCTTATATGGTAGTGGGTAAAAACACATTTATTGATGATATGCTGTATTATGCCGGATATGTAAATGTGGTAATGGCAGACAGATATGTAGAGTTCAAAGTAGAGGAATTAAAAACCTTAGATCCAGAAGTTGTTTTGCTTTCTAGTGAGCCATTTCCATTTAAGAAAAAGCATGTCGACGAGCTAAAAAAACACCTTCCTGAAGTTGAAATAAAAATAGTGGACGGCGAAATGTTTAGTTGGTATGGTTCGAAATTGACAAAGGCTTTTCCTTATTTTGCTTCACTCTTTTGAAGGGGGTTAAAATGTTGCGCTGCTATCAATCAGTCAAATCACTTTTGACTTCTCCTTCTTCCAGTAGAGAGGATTAACCAAATACTTTTTTCAAGAGATCAGTTACTCGGGCCGCAGGGTCTTGTCGAATTTTTAATTCTTCCTTGGCAATTTGAATAAACAATCCATCAATAGCCTTACCGGTTGCATATTCAACAAGATCAGGATTTACTTTTTCTACAAATGGTAATTTGTTGTAAGTGTTGAAAATTGTATTCCAGTTTTTTGTGGCACCTACTTTATCTAATGAAATCTTTACGATAGGCTCAAATTTACTTATCAAATTAGCTCTTGTTGATTTATCGAGAAACTTTGTCGCTGCGTTATCGTCACCACGAAGAATACTCATTGCATCATTAATGCTCATTCCTTTAATCGCCTCTACAAAAATATCTTTTGAAGCAGTAGTAGCATCTTCAGCAGCTCTGTTAATTGACTCAATAGTTTCGTCAACTTTTTTTCCTTGACCAATGCTACGTAATTTAGTTTCAACTTTATTAGCTTCTTCTGGCAGTGGAATTTTTATGGAGAGATCTTTGAAAAAGCCATCTGGTTTTGAAAGTTGATCCACTCCCTTTTCTATTCCTTTGTTTAATGCTTCTTTCAATCCGGCACCAACTTCTTCTTGGCTCAAACCAGGTGAAGAAGGTTTTGCTGATTCAATCTTTTTGTCCACGGTTTTTTTGAGTTTATCAAATTGAGCATTTGATGTGGAAACTGAAAATAGGACTATGCTGCATGTAATGTAAATTGCTTTTTTCATGTAATTTTATTTAGTTTTAATCTACGCAATAATTAGACCGTTAATTTGCTCTTGTATTTATTACGAAGATTAATTTTAGTCGTCGATTTCGTCATAATTCTAGAACTAAGCTCAATTGTCTGAGCTCAAAGATACATCAATTAATTTCCAATTATATCTGTTTTTGAAGCGGTTTTATCTCCCTTTTTTATAAAATAAACTTTTCTCCAGTTAGCTTTTCAGAAATATCCCATAGTTCAGATGCTACTTTTTCGTCGTAAGAATGTGGTTTTGATTTTACTTTTCCAGGTTTCCCTTTCATTCCGTTAAAGCCCGTAGGTCCAAAATAATCTCCACTTTTTACATCAGGGCCTAAGGCAGCGTACAATGTCGGTAAGGCAGCATATTTAGGTAAATGCGTAAATATTGGGAGAAATGGCGCCATAAGTATTTGAGCAAGCGTAGGGATATTCGTAAATAAATTTGTTTTGGATACTCCCGGGTGGGAGGAAACAGCAATAACGTTGCTGCCAGCTTTTTCTAACCTTCTTTTTAGTTCGTATGCAAACAGTAAGCAAGCTAATTTACTTTGCCCATATGCCCCAATTTTGGAATAACTTTTTTCTGCGTTTAAATTATCAAAATCAATTCTTCCTTTTTCATGGGCCAAACTGCTCGTAGTTGCTATTCGTGCTCCTTCAGTTTTGTTTAATAATGGGTATAGCAAATTGGTAAGTAAAAAATGACTAAAATAGTTAACACCCATTTGGCTTTCGAAACCATCTTCTGTTTTAGAAAGCGGTGGAATCATAATTCCAGCATTCTCAATTAATAAATCTAGGCGATTGCATTTTTCACCAAATGCTGTAGCAAAATTCCGTACAGAGTTTAAACTATTAAGATCCAAAATCATTATTTCTATATCCGCACTATTTACTTTAGATATTACTTCTGCTTTTGCTGATTCGGCTTTCGATTGATTTCGGCAAGCCATTATTACTTTGATTTCTTTTTGTGCTAATCCAATTGTAATTTCTTTTCCAAGCCCAGAATTAGCTCCGGTTACAATCGCTATTTTTCCTTTTTGGGAAGGAATATTTTCAAGGTTAAAACTCATAGGTTGAACGTGTGTGGTTTGTGTCTAATTTATTTATGGGAAACTTCAATGTTATATTCTTAGTTCCCAGTATCCTACATCAATCCAATTATCAAACTTATAACCGACTTCTTTAAAATGTCCTACTTTTTCAAATCTAAATTTTTCGTGTAGTCTAATACTAGCTTCATTCGGCAAAGTAATACATCCCATTAATGCATGGAAATTTAATTCTCTAAGCTGATTAATTAATTCTTGATAGAGTAGTGTTCCCAATCCTTTTTTTATAGAACCGTTTTTCAAATATACTGTTGTTTCTACAGAATGTTTATATCCATCCTTTGCCTTCCATTCACTGCCATAAGCATATCCCAGTATTTCTCCGTTTACTTCATATACAATCCAAGGATATAGATTCATGGTTGCTTGAACCTTATTGTGAATTTCATCCATTGACGCATGTTCTGTATCAAAAGTTATGATTGAATGATCTACGTAATAGTTGTAAATATTCATTATTTGAAACGCATCTTCCAAGGTTACTTTTCGAATCATACTTGACGAATTTACCAATTTTAATGAAATGTTTAGCTCTATGGATTTTATCCATTTTTTTGTAAAGCAAAAATTATTTCAACAAACTTCCCGGTTCGGTATATGGAAAAATTTCATCGTATTTTAAAACAGCGTTCATACTAACTCTACGATTTATGTGTTTTCGTTCCAAATCAACTAAATTGGTGATTCCTGCAGCACCAGCTAACTCACTACAACTTCGAAGTGTTTCATCGTGAAAATTAGTAACTCTTTTAGCTTTGTTATCAACATCTAGCCCTTTCATAAGTGCAGCGTTTTGCGTTGCTACTCCTACTGGACAATGATTATCGTTGCACTTTAGAGCTTGAATACATCCAACAGCCATCATCATGGCTCTAGCACTACTTACCATATCTGCACCTAAAGCAAGTATTCTTGCAATATGAAATCCACTGAAAACTTTACCGGATGCAATAATTGTTATGTCCTTTTTTAAATCATAGCCAACCAAAGTGTCATAAACAAAAGCCACGGCATCTCTCAACGGCATTCCTAAAGAATTGGAGAATTCTACCGGTGCAGCTCCAGTTCCTCCCTCGCCACCATCAACCGAAATAAAGTCGGGTTTTATGCCAGATGAAATCATGGCCTTGCACAAGTCAATAAATTCCTGTTTTTTGCCAACACACAATTTAAAACCAATTGGTTTCCCTTCAGATTTTTCTCTTAATAGTTGAATGAATCCCATTAAACCATCAGGGTCTGAAAATGCAGAATGACTTGGTGGTGAATGAACACTAGTATGGGGTTTAACACCTCTAATTAAAGCAATTTCCTCAGTGTTTTTACTCGCAGGTAAAATTCCCCCATGGCCTGGTTTAGCGCCTTGAGAAAGTTTTATTTCAACCATTTTCACATTCTTTAGAAGCGCTTTCTCAGCAAATTTTTCTGCGTTAAATTCGCCTTTTTCGGTTCTACATCCAAAATAGCCTGTCCCAATTTGCCAAATTAAATCTCCTCCGAACTTTAAATGATAAGGGCTAATAGATCCTTCACCTGTGTTATGCGCAAATCTTCCTTTTTTTGCTCCTTTGTTTAACGCCATAATAGCATTCTTACTCAATGAGCCAAAACTCATTGCTGAAATGTTTAGCAAACTTGCAAAATAAGGTTGTTTGCAATCTGGACCTCCAACATTTATCCTCGGTTTGTCATTTATTTCCTTTTCACCTTTTGCATACATAGAATGATCCATCCATTCATAACCAGCGCTATAAACGTTCATTTGCGTTCCAAATGGAACGGTGTCATTTGTTTTTTTTGATCGTTGGTAAATGAGGCTTCTATACTGTCTGTTAATTGGTCGTCCTTCTGTATCTGTTTCAACAAAATACTGCATTATCTCTGGACGAATCGCTTCTAAAACATACCTTAACCTTCCGATTAAAGGGAAGTTTTTCTTGATGGTGTGTTTGTTTTGCAGCATGTCGGCAAGTCCCATAATGACTAAAGGTCCGATTATAATCAAACTCCAAAGTGCAGGTAACCAAAAATATGCTGCTGTCCCTATAGCACCCAATACCATAATTGATGCTGTAATAAATATTCTTCTTACATTCATAACTTCAACTTATTAAATTACAAAACTTTACTCTTGATTACCATTAATTTTTCTCTTGTCATTTCGTGCATAGAATATTGAATACCTCCCATCCCTATTCCAGATGCGTCTCTGCCTCCAAATGGCATCCAATCCACTCTAAAAGCAGTATGATCATTCACCATCACAGCTGTTGCATTTAATTTTTTGACACAGTCTAAAGCAATATCTAAATTTTCAGTAAACACCGCCGCTTGGAAATGTACGTCCAAACTATTTGCTATTTCAATTGCTTTGTCTAGTTCGGTATAAGAGTAAACACAAACTACAGGTCCAAAAATTTCTGAAGTAGAAACTTTTACATCCATCGGTGGATTTAATAATACTGTTGGCTGGTAACAAGTATCAGATATTCGCTTTCCTCCACATAGTAATTTTGTTCCAGCAGCTATGGCTTCATTTACCCATTGTTCAACTCTGTCAACTTCTCTCGGTAATATAAGAGGACCAACTTCAGTCGTTGGGTCCATTTGGTCTCCAACAATTAATTTGGATGCTAATTGACTTAACCCTTCAGCTACTTTATTGAAAATAGATTCGTGCACAAATACTCTTTGAACTGAAACACAAACTTGACCAGCATGATAAAAACCTCCTTTTGCCAAAGCAGGAAGCATTTCAGAAATGTTGGCGTCTTTGTCAACTATTACTGGTGCAGCACCACCATGTTCTAAAGCACACCGTGTTCCAGGTGATAATTTAGACCGTAAAAACCAACCCACTTTTGCAGAGCCAATAAATGAAAAATAATTTACTCTGGCGTCTGTTACTAATTGTTCCGCAGCTTCATTTTCACATACTATGGATTGACACCAACCTTTTGGTAATCCAGCTTCAGATAGTATTTCCACAAATGCTAAACAAGATAACGGTGTGGTTAAGGCAGGTTTAATAATTACCGGACAACCAGCTGCTATAGCAGTAACTGATTGATGAATTATTAAATTTAATGGATGATTAAAAGCACTTATCGAAGATACAACGCCAATAGGTTCCCTCGAAGTAAACGCGATTCTTCCTTCAGATGCTTTTGTTAAGCCCATAGGGATTTGTTCACCTTTTAATTGCCCAATGTGTTCAGCTGCTATTTTAACACCGTTAATCGCTCGCAAAACTTCAACTTTAGAATCATTGAAGGGTTTCCCTCCCTCTTTTGCTGCTGTAATTGTTAGCTCTTCAATTCGCGTTTTCATTATTTCTGCAGTACGCTCTAAAATGGCAATTCGCTCATGGGCAGGTATCCATTTAGATTGATCTTGAAACAGATCATAAGCAGTTGCAAGTGCATGTTCGACTTCAACTTTTCCTACAAGGGGGATTTCTTTTATTAAACTTTGGTCGTAAGGTGATACTACTTTTAACATAAATTTACTATTAATGGGCTATAAGATACAAGTTTTCTCCTTTAGTAAAACGTTTAATATAGAATGATTCAGAGAGTAGTCTACAGCTAAGTCGATTATGTGAAGGCCCTCCATCTTAAGACAGTTAGCAAGAACTTTTTTAAAGTTTTCATCCGAAGTAGGTCTGTGTCCTTTCGCACCATAACTTTCTGCATATTTAACAAAATCAGGGTTTTTATAATCCAGTCCAAAATTATCGAACCCCATTCCTTCTTGTTTCCATTTTATCATTCCATATCCACTGTCGTTTAAAATAATCACTACTATGTTGAGGTTTAACCTTACGGCAGTTTCAATTTCTTGAGAGTTCATCATAAATCCACCATCACCACAAACAGATATTACTTTTTTATCGGGATTAATTAATTTTGCAAGCATTGCAGATGGAAGTCCAGCCCCCATAGTTGCAAGCGCATTGTCTAATAGCAAAGTGTTAGGTTGGTAGCATTCATAATTTCGGGCAAACCATATTTTGTAAACACCATTATCGAGTGTTAAAACTCCATCTTCAGGCAATTCCTCTCTAATAATATGAACCAATCGTTGCGGTAGAATAGGAAAACGGTTGTCTTCAGAATACTTGGAAAGATGACTTTCAACTTCTGTTTTAATTCTATCAAAGTACGATAAATCCCAATTGCTAGTATCTTCAATATGCTTTGCTATTTGTATAACCGATGTAGCAATATCTCCAACTACATTTAATTGAGGGAAATAAACTTCATCAACCGCTGCAGGAGAAAAATTAACATGAATTACTTTAGTTCCCCCTTTTTCCATAAAGAACGGTGGCTTTTCAATTACATCATGCCCCACATTTATAATTAAATCTGCTCTGCCAATTGCACAGTGTAAAAAGTCGTCACTTGATAATGCTGCAGTACCTAAAAATTTATCATGACGCTCATCAACTACACCTTTTCCCATTTGGGTGTTAAAGAAGTGAATGCCGGTTTTTTCAATAAAAGCTGTAAGCGCTTGACTGGTTCTTTTTCGGTTTGCTCCAGCTCCTATTAGTAAAAGTGGCATCTTTGCCTGTTCAATCATTTTTGCAGCCTCTTGGAGCGCCATTTCACTAGCGTCAGGTCTTCTGAAACCAACAACATCAAATATTCTATCATCGCATTCTTCTGCGGCAATGTCTTCCGGTAATTCTAGATGCACGGCTCCAGGTCTTTCCTCCATTGCAAGACGGAATGACTCTCTCACCATAGATGCAATGTTGTTTCCGTTTACGATTTGCTTTGTATATTTTGTAATTGGGCGCATAAGTTCAACAATGTCTACAATCTGAAAACGGCCTTGCTTTGATTTCTTAATCGGTTTCTGACCAGTAATCATCATCATCGGCATAGCTCCCAATTGAGCATAAGCTGCTGGAGTAGTGAAATTGGTTGCTCCTGGCCCTAAAGTAGCTAAACAAACTCCAGGTTTCCCGGTAAGTCTTCCGTAGGTTGCTGCCATGAAACCAGCTCCTTGCTCATGTCTTGTAAGGATTAATTTAATCTTGGAGCCTTTCATGGAATTTAAGAAATCTAAATTCTCTTCTCCAGGAACTCCAAAGATATATTCCACTCCTTCATTTTCTAATGCTCTAATAAATAAGTCGGTTGCTTTCATTGGATTAAGTTAGTAAATTTTAGCTAGTTTCAACCCAATATCACTAGATGCTCCAGTAATTAATTCTGTTTTATTAATAAAAAAATTATTGAAAATACTTTTCCAATGCAGAAAAATAAGGTTTGTCTGATTTTAATAAAGCAGCGGTATTTCCCCCGTATTGTTTTGTTATGTATCCATTTCCATGAAGGAAGGATTCACATTTTTTAATGTTCTCATTAGATAAATGAAAGTGCTCGTAAATAATTCCAGTTGGTTTTATTTCCAAAGTGTTTCCTAAAAATAACTTAATGACTTCATAGTCAAACCCTTCCGTGTCTATTTGTAAGAAATCTACCTGACTAAGGTTATTGGATTGTAGTAATGTGTCTGTACTTGTAACCTGGATTTCTTCAGCAATAATTTGTTCTTCTTTGTTCGTAGGTATTGGTGTGTTGTCTACTCTAGCCCATTTTTCTACATATCCATTTTCAAATGCTTCTTCTAAAACTTCCTTATTGAAAGTTGCAAGCCCAGTGGCCCATCGAGAATTACTAAATCCAATTTTATATAGGTTTGTTTTTCCGTCTGAATCTCCTAATGCAGCATTTAAAGTTTTTATGCCTTTGTTTTTTGCGTACAATTTATCTAGTGTAGGAAATACATGTTTTTGAGGCTCGAGTAAAACACCATTCCATAGATCTCTCTTGATAAACTTGTGGATTGGGTCATGAGTAATGCCATCATTTGCTCCAATTTGTACTACGTTAACTGTATCATGAAATTTTGAGAATTCATCTAAAAAAGCAGAAATAGATCCTTTAGATGGAGAATAGAAATACTTATAAAAACCAATAAAAACAGGGTTGTTATTTGCACTCAGATTAAACCTGAATTTTTTGTATAATTTCTTATAAGCTTCTTTCATTGCTTTTATGCCATTTCCTTTTTGAAAATAGTCTGGGTAGGGAATGCAAATTCGAGACCTTCGGCATTAAAACGTTTTAAAATTTCAAGATTTATTTCTGTTTGCGTTTGTAATATATCTCCCTCTTTTTTTATGCGATAGACAAAAAGTATCCCTAAAGCAAAATCTCCATATGCATTGAACCCTATCGAAGCATCTTCAGTTTCTATTGCAGGATGAGCAATAACAATTTCTTTTAAAATGTCCATAGATTGTTGCATCTGTTCAGGAGTGGTGTCATATGTCATTCCCAGATTAAGGACTACTTTTCTGGTATGCTCAGCACTAACGTTAACAACTGTATTGTCAGAGAAAGTGCTGTTATTAATAATTAATAACCTTCCTTCTAATGTACGGACTCGAGTACTTCGTAATCCAACTTCTTCCACAGTTCCATCAAAACCATCAATTTGAATTCTTTCTCCAATTTTAAATGGTTTATCTAAAAAAATCATGATGCCTCCAAAGATGTTTTTAACCATGTCTTGGGCAGCAAGCGCTAAGGCTAAACCTCCAATTCCAAGTCCCGCAATCATTGCTGTAATGTCAATTCCAAGGTTATCCATCCCTATAATGATTCCCATTATCCAGATAACAGCTCTAATACCTTTTCGCATTATTGGAAGTACTTGGTCATCAAAGTCGCTTTCCGATTTTTCAGTTAATGGTACTACATATTCTTCAACAAGTGCATCGAGTATTCTAGAAATCATCCAAGTAATGTCAATTACAATAGCGAAAGTTGAAAGCTTGAAAAGAAATTTTTCCATGTGATTAATCTCTCCTCCAGGCCCTGTTGGGAAGTTTAAATAAGAAACAGCCCAGTAATAAGCAGCAATTATCACTATAAATATTACTGGTTTTTCTAGTTTGTCAATTAACAAGTCATCCAGTTGTGTTTTGGTTTTAGCTGTTATTTTTTTCATAACAGTGCTGGTAAACCAATAAAGAACCTTTGCAACGATAATTCCTCCAAGAATAATCCCTAAAGCGATTGACCATTCTAAAACTGTATTGTGGTAATATATTTTGTCTAAAAAATCCATTTTTATATAAAATTAGAGTACGAATTTATAAATAAAATCTGTTAATTCTTGTGGTATATAACAGGAAGTGTTGCGTTGTTATTTTGTCCTTCTAGTTTTAAGAAATAATACCCAGTCGCTATATCAATTAAATTGAGGTCGAATTGTATATGGTTATCACCTGTTTTTACCTCTTTTTTATTAAATGTATGTACTAGTTTTCCTGATGCCGAAAAGATAGAAAATTGTACCTCATCATTTTTTAAGGAATTAAAATTAATGTAAAATTTCCCTGATGTTGGATTTGGGTAGATATTTAAATTTTCAAGAAATTGAACATTCTCAATTGAGACATAACCAGCTACAACAATTGAAATTGTCGCGGTGTCATTAGGACAATTGTCGCTTGCGGCAATTAAAGTTACATCATAATCTCCAAGATTACTGTATTCATTCCAAGGATTTATATCTGTAGATGTATTTCCATCTCCAAAATACCATGTATATGAGGAAGAATTAATTGAAGTATTTGTAAATGCGACAACCCCATTTGGTAAGTATAAAGTGTCAGAATTCGCATAAGTGCCTGCAATTGGAGGAGAATCTATAGTAACTGAAATAGTTTGGCTACTTGTATTTATTCCTCCAGGTCCTGAAGCTTCTAGGTTGATTGTGTAACTTCCAGAATTAGTAAAAGATATGTATGGGTTTGCAGATGTGTCATTTGAAATCGTTCCTCCATTGGAAGTCCATATATAAGAGGTTGCATCGGTGGAGGTGTTTGTAATAGGAATACTATCTCCTTGGCATACGGCGGTGTTAGTTATTGAAAATGAAGATACAGGAGGATCGTTTTCAGGGATAGAGGTGTATACTATTTCCCATCCCGTAGCAGAAGTAGCACAATCGGAACGAAATTCTAACAACAAATCACCTCCAGTTGAGGTAATTGTACCGGGGCTTACAGTGCCTGTATATTTCCCGATTAGAGGGGCGTTTGGTGTGGATCCATCGTATACAAATAAGAAATCCCAATCTTGCTCTATGTCAAAGGAGTTAAAAGTAACTGTAACAGTAGCTACATTTGTGGGCTGAATTAAATATAGCTCTCTTTCATCGTCCGTATAATTACCTGTTGCTCCTCCGCTATCATATAAGTTTCCAGAACCAGCAGTGTAATTAACGTAGCTAGGCGTGTTGTTTATTAATTTATAAAATCCTTCCCAGTCCCAGTTGACTCCAGGATCTGTGTGCGTATTATTTGGGTAATGTTGATGTCCTTTAATTTTTGTACAACCACCCAAAACGTTAATTCCGATTGTTGCATCCCCGAAATAAGTCCTTAAAGGGTTGACTCCATATCCGCTTTGTGTTATGTCTCTGCATAAGTCTGCGGAAGCTTCGTATAAAGCGGCAGTGTACCAAGAAGGGTCACTCACATAACCATCGTGTTCAATTCCAATCGTATAAGGGTTTTCACTGCCAACATGCCAACCTTTATCAGCTTCTAAAAGCATTTGAGTTACTTGACCATCTGAAGACCTTATCACATAATGATAAGATACGCTTGCAGAACAGTTTTGTGCCCAAGATATTGCTCCAGCATAACTCCCTTGTATGGTATGGATGGTTACAGCTGATATTGCTGTACCATTTCTTGAACTATAGTTACAGGTTGGCGTTGAGACCCATAATGCAGGCCCGTATTCAGCGGTTTTCATTAAAGGGACTTCATACATAAGTCCATTTGGATTGCTTATTCCCGTATGCCCGAAAGTGTTTTCAGAACTGCTCAAAACTGCCAAGTTGTTTGCTCCAAAAATTTGTTCTAAGTCAATGTTATGATTTGGGAAATTATAAGCTTGTTGATTATTTGTACTATTTAAAAAGGTGTAAATACTATAAGCGTGACAATCCAAAGCATAATTATTTGTTACATTGTTGTCTTGTGGTATTTCCGAAAGAATTTCAATTATTTTAATTTGATTTTCGATTGAAGAAATCTGTAAACTGTCCATTAAGTAGTTGTATGTTGCAGCATACGCCATAATATTTATTTCGGGATTAGATTTTATAGCATTTTGTGGATATCCTGAAAGTCTAGAAACCATGCTGAGATTATTCTTGAAGTAACCTTGTCCATCTTCGGTAAGTCCCATGACGCCGTAAACATGTGGTAAGCCAAAACAACTTTCTGGGGTTGCATCAGTAATGTTACTAAAGTGTGTAGTCGTAAATGAAATTGCTTCAAGCATACCTTTTGGAATATCTGGGTATTGCTGATAAGCAAAGTCCATCTCTGCTTGGTAGGTATTAAAAATTGTTGTTTGTGCCTTAGTGTGCAGGGAAAATAAGATTATAATAATAAGAAAAAAATATTTCATAATGCAAAATTACATGCCAATACTGATTCCTATTCTATAAATAATTGGAGGGCCAAGGGCGCCAAACATGAAATTTCCTTGGTAAGGAGAGTTTATACTGTTGATAAAGTCATACAACAACATTATTTGCAAATTTACGGCGCCACCTATACTGTAATTGTATCCAGCCCCAGCGAAAAACATAGGGACATTTGCTCTGTCTCCTGTTTTAGGGCACGTTGGACAAATGGGAAGATTTGGATCAAGATAGTATGCTCTCAAAAGTTCAAATTCAGCATGAGCGTATAGACTTTCGTTAAATTTATATCTGCTAAACAGATTTCCTCCATAAACAGAATACTTAAAATTTGCTTGTTTGGAACCTATGTATATGTATTTAGCTCCTACACCTAACGAGAATTGTGGGGTCACTTTATATCCTACAAACGGAGCAGTTTCAAAAAAGTATATTGGTATCCCACTAATATTTGCAATATTAAAAGCAATATTTCCTCCAGTGTAAAGCCTGTCCTTAAAGGACAATTTACTTAGCGGGTTGATTCTTTCATCTGACTCTTCAGAAGTGTATTGTCCGAAAGAAAATTGAACACTTAATATTAGAACTAATAAAATTAACTTACGCATAAAAAGGTTAATTAACATGTAAAAATACAGAAAATACGAGATAAATAGACGTACTAAGCCTTGTAATTTTACTTTATTAAGACACCTTCTTTTTGAATGATTCTAACTTTGGTAAAATGCTCATCCTTAATAGTACCTGGAACGAACACGAATTTTTTATCGTAAATAATGTTGTCAATATAGAAAGTCACAAAATACTCATTAGATAAGCCAAAAACCTCTTGAGAAATAGGTTCAATTAATTGATGGGATTCCCTTTCAATCGATTCAAAGAAATGCCGAAGCGTTGAAGTGTTTACTTTTTTTTCATCCAATGTTCCGTATCCTTTCGATGAGATAAGAACATTATTGATTGGTTCTTTCTTATAGTTTATGAGGTAAACATTCCAGCTTTCATCATCCTCATTCGTATCTTTAATAATTGCTACTCCAATGTCTTCAACCTTTGGAATGTGAATGTCTTTTTTCATTTATTCAGCCCTGATTTTAGGATATTTAACTATTTCATGATTATTTTCTCTGTTTCTAAAAGTGATATTTTATAATAAGGGATACCTTTAGAGTCAATTACTTCAACTACATCTTTGTAATAACACTCTTTTTCTTTTCCAGTGAACTTGGTAACCAATAATGAAATAATTTCCGGATTGGTTTCCCCTATGGCGCATCCAGTTACTATATACATATAAGAATTCGGATAACCTTCAACTTTTTCAGATAATTCAAGTTGAATAGCTCCTCCAGCACAGATGTCTCCACAAATTCCTTTTTTATGATTAACGATGTATCCATTTACGATGATTGAGTCAGGTAAAGATGGTTCATCCTCATGGAGTATAATTTTATGATTACTACTAGTTTCAGATAGAGTCATATCAAAAATAACCTGAGCATTAAGGTTTACGCTTAGAAAAACAGCAACTAATGGAGTTAATAGTTTAAACAATTTCATAATTAAATACTTTAGATAAATTAATTTTTAATTTTTGTTTGACTTCGTTCATGTCAATTTCCTTACCTAATTCATGTTGAATTGATGTGACAGCTTTGTTATTAATACCGCAAGGTACAATATTTTTGAAATAACTTAAGTCAGTTTTTACATTTAGGGCTATTCCATGCATGGTAACCCACCTGCTGCATTTTACTCCCATTGCACATATTTTCCGAGCTGTAGGTTTAGTTCCATCAACCCAGACTCCAGTTAAGCCTTCAACCCGTTCAGCAGTAATATCATATTCTGCTAATGTTACAATAACAGCTTCTTCTAATAATCGTAGATATTTGTGGATGTCTGTAAAGAAATGGTCCAAGTCCAAAATAGGATAAGCAACTAGTTGTCCAGGACCATGATAGGTAATATCACCACCTCTATTTATCTTGTAATAAGTTGCCCCTCTAGCTTTTAATGAATTTTCATTTAATAGTAGATGCGTTTCTTTGCCGCTTTTCCCTAAGGTGAATACATGTGGGTGTTCGCAAAAAAGTAAGTAGTTACTGGTTGTTCTTTTGTTGTTTTCATCTCTCCGATTAGCCATTTTAATAGCAATAGTCGCATCGAAAAGTAGCGTTTGATAATTCCACGCTTCTTTAAAGTCAATCAGCCCAAGGTCTTCGTATATGACTTTTGGAGTCATTGACTTAAATGTCTTTAGCCAATTCTGATTTAAGGTGGTCTATAACTTTAACCTCAATGTTGTCAACATTTCTTAACTCTGATAAATAAACAGAAACCCAATCGCCTAATAATATAAAATATAAAGCTCTTTCTATGTTGGAATTTCCTTTGGAATAACATTCAATATATGTGGAGGTATATTTTCCAATAACAGATTTTTGAATATTCATTCTTGTTTGTGTGCGTGAATAATCTGTTTCATTCCTCAAAACAATAACAGCTTTTTCCTCATTTCCTCCAGCCCATCCAACTAATTCGTTGTGATTCATTTCTGGTAAAACATGATGCCAACATAAAACTTTAGCATTTTCATTTAGTTGTTGTCGAAATCTAATGGCAACTCCTTCAATGTTTGCTTCACTATATATTACTGCAGTTTTGTTTAAAATTGAATCAGTAATATTTTTTGCTTCGGTCTTAATATTCTCGATTTCCGCATTTAATAATTCAATTGCGGTTTGAATTTTTTGTATAAAATCGTTTTCAATTAAATTGTAATGATTTAATAAAAAGAACTGTTGTGTCAAAGAATACGATAACATAGCTCTTGGAGATTTTCCCAGAGGTATAATTATATGATTGTAGTTATTGCTAATTGCAATATCCAGCATTTTTCCTCCAGATGTAATACAAGCGATTTCCGCACCTTTTTCTTGAGCTTTAGAAAGCGCAGCTAATGTTTCTTCTGTATTACCCGAAAAGCTACTGGCAATAACTAATGTGTTTTCGTTTACAAAATTAGGTAGGTGGTAATCATTATTAATAATTACAGGAATTGATATATCATTGGCAACTAGCTGTGAAACAATTTTGCCGCCAATTCCAGATCCTCCTAGACCAGTTATAACAACGTTTCTAATTTCTTTACCACAAGAAGAAAGACTAGCATTCTTACCTATGTTAAGTGCTTCTGTAAGTTGTGAAGGAAATAAAGCGACTAACTCTTTCATTAAATATTAATTTTAAGAGTGCGAATTTAAGTATAATTCCTAAATTTTTACTTTTTTTTAAGGATTGCAATAAAATAATTAATTTTGCAGACCAAATGGAATTTATAAAATTATGAGTTTAAACCTTTCTGAGCAAGAACAACTAAGAAGAGAGTCGTTACAAAAATTACGAGATCTTGGTATTGATCCTTATCCTGCAGCACTTTATCCAGTTGATACTTTGTCGACTGACATTGAAACAAATTTTGAGGAAGGAAAAAAGGTGATTGTTGCAGGTAGATTAATGAGTAGAAGAATTATGGGTAAAGCGTCTTTTGCTGAAGCGCAAGATTCTGAAGGAAGGATACAATTGTACTTTAACCGTGATGAGATTTGTGAAGGAGAGGACAAAACGTTATACAACGATGTATTTAAAAAGTTTTTGGATATAGGAGATTTTATTGGAGTTGAAGGGGAGTTGTTTACTACCCAAGTTGGTGAGAAGTCATTAAGAGCCAAAAAGTTTTTGTTACTATCGAAATCGTTAAAACCACTTCCTCTTCCAAAAACGGATAATGAAGGGAACGTTCATGATGCTTTTACTGATCCAGAAATGAGGTACCGCCAGCGGTATGTTGATTTAGTCGTTAATCCACACGTGAAAAAAACGTTTATTACCCGGACAAAAGTGATGAATGAAATGCGTAGCTTCTTTAATGACAAAGGATATTTTGAAGTGGAAACACCGATTCTACAGCCAATCCCTGGAGGAGCTGCAGCTCGTCCATTTATGACCCATCACAATGCATTGGATATGCCTTTATATTTAAGGATTGCGAATGAATTATACTTGAAAAGGTTAATTGTTGGTGGTTTTGATGGTGTGTATGAATTTGCGAAAGATTTTAGAAATGAGGGAATGGATAGAACCCATAACCCAGAATTTACAGTAATGGAAATCTATGTAGCCTATAAAGACTATAATTGGATGATGGACTTTACGGAAGAGATGTTGGAAAGAGTTGCGATGTCTGTTCATGGTAAAACTGATTTATTAGTTGGTGACAAAGCAATTAGTTTTAAAAGACCATTTAAAAGAATTTCAATGACGGATTCTATTAAGGAATACACTGGGTTTGATATTTCTGGAAAATCTGTTGAAGAGTTATCTTCTTGGTGTAAAGACAACGGAATTGAGGTGGATAATTCAATGGGGAAAGGAAAATTGATTGATGAAATTTTTGGTGAAAAATGCGAAGGGAATTATATCCAACCAACTTTTATTACTGATTACCCAAAGGAAATGTCTCCATTGTGCAAAGCGCATCGAGATAATCCAGAATTGACAGAGCGGTTTGAATTAATGATAAATGGAAAAGAAATTGCGAATGCTTATACGGAGTTGAATGATCCTATTGATCAAAGAGAACGTTTCGAAGAGCAAATGAAATTGTCTGCCAAAGGAGATGATGAAGCAATGTTTATTGACCAAGATTTTTTAAGAGCGTTGGAATATGGGATGCCTCCAACCTCAGGAATGGGAATGGGGATCGATAGGTTAGTGATGTTGATGACAAATCAAAGTTCAATTCAAGAAGTATTATTTTTCCCTCAAATGAAATTAGAAACGTTTAGTGCTGAAGAAAATTTAGGCCCAGAATTAAATGAAAACGAGCAATTAATTTTTGATATTCTTTCCAAAGAAAATCCAATGGAATTGAGCGTTTTAAAAGATGCAGCAGGCCTTTCAAATAAACAATGGGATAAAGGGATTAAAGGATTGGCTAAACATGGTTTAACGAAAGTTACTAAGACAGATGATTCTTTGATGGTTGCTGTTGTCTAGTAGTTCCTTCGGTGTCTATAAAGAATTTATTACTAACAAAAAAAGCAGCTCCAGAGCTGCTTTTTTTGTTAGTAAATTTTAAAAGACTATTTAATTTTAAAAACCTTTTTAATTTTATTTACAAAGTCCAATTCTTCCCAAGGGAATAATTTCACTTTTATTGTTTTTGATTTTCCGTCAGGAGTAGTGAAAGTTTTGGTTACTGTTTCACATACTCTACCCATATGTCCATAAGCTGCAGTTTCTAGGTAGATAGGCGTTCTTAATTTAAAACGTTTTTCAATTGCATAAGGACGCATATCAAAAATCTCTTCTAATTTTCTAGCAATTTCTCCATCTGTCATATCAACTTTAGCAGTACCATAAGTATTTACATAAAGCCCCATTGGTTTTGCAACGCCAATTGCATAAGCAACTTGTACTAAAGCTTCGTCTGCTAAACCTGCAGCAACTAAGTTTTTAGCAACGTGTCTTGTAGCGTAAGCTGCAGACCTATCAACCTTACTTGGGTCTTTTCCAGAAAAAGCACCACCACCGTGAGCTCCTTTACCTCCGTAGGTATCAACAATAATTTTACGTCCCGTTAATCCAGTATCTCCATGAGGTCCACCGATTACAAAAATCCCTGTTGGGTTTATGTGGTAAGTAATTTTATCAGTAAATAGTTTTTGAATGGCTTTTGGAAGATGTTTTTTAACCCTAGGAATTAAAATATTTATTACGTCATCATTAATCTTTTTCAACATTTTCTTTTCGGTATCAAAATCATCATGTTGAGTAGATACAACAATTGCTTCAATTCTAACAGGCTGGTTTTTGTCGTCGTATTCAATAGTTACCTGAGATTTTGAATCTGGTCGTAAATATTTAATCGCTTTATTTTCTCTTCTCAATGCAGCTAATTCTTTTAAAAGAATATGCGAAATATCAAGAGGAAGCGGCATGTAGCTTTTAGTTTCGTTAGTAGCATAGCCAAACATCATTCCTTGGTCACCTGCACCTTGATCTTCTTTGTTTTCTCTTTCAACACCTTGATTAATGTCTGGTGATTGTTCGTGTATTGCAGAAAATACTCCGCAAGAATTACCATCGAACATGTATTCACTTTTATCATAACCAATATTATTGATTACTTCTCTTGCAATTACTTGAACGTCTAGATAAGCTTTAGATTTAACCTCTCCTGCAAGAACAACTTGTCCAGTTGTAACAAGTGTTTCACATGCGACCTTGGATTCTGAATCGAAAGCCAAAAAATTGTCTATTAATGCATCTGAAATTTGATCAGCTACTTTGTCTGGGTGTCCTTCAGAAACAGATTCTGATGTAAATAAATAACTCATTATTGTATTTGTTTTAATGTTAATCTTGTTAAAAAGAAAGGGAGAAAGCTGCGCAACTGTAGTAATAAACGTTTTAGCATTTTTTATACGTGGTTGCAAGCAAGCAAATCATTCCACTCTGATTTCGAGTGCGAATTTATAAAAATTAAATAACAGACAAATAGAATACTTCAAAAAAAGGTAATTATTTTTTTGAAGTAAGTTCTTTAAAGACGTTTTCTAACGATTCTTCTTCTTTTTGCATCGTTAATACCAGTATATTGTTGTCTTGTGCAAATTTTGAAATTTCTTTACGGATATCCTTATCCGTTTTCGATTCGAGCAGCCAAACATTGTCAGAAACTTCTTTTGCACTAGTGACACCAGTAATAGAATTTAACTTCGATTTACTAATGCTAGCGTCGAACTCAACTTTTATGACTTGCTTTTTAACAACTTTAGATTGAATTTCACTCGTTTTCTCATCTGCAACAATTTTACCGTCGTTTATTATAATGATACGGTCACAAATAGCCTCTACCTCCTGCATGATATGAGTAGAAAGTAAAATCGTCTTTTCTTTTCCAAAAGTTTTAATCAATTCTCGAATTTCAACCAATTGGTTTGGATCTAAACCACTAGTAGGTTCATCAAGAATTAGTACTTCTGGGTCATGCAACATGGCTTGCGCTAATCCAACTCTTTGTCGATACCCCTTTGATAAAGCACCTATTTTTTTATGCTGTTCCTTTTCTAGTCCAACAGATTTAATCATTTCAGCAACTCTTTCTTTCTTCTTTTTGATTTTGTGTAAACGAGCAAGAAAAAGTAAATACTCTTTAACATACATATCTAAATACAAAGGATTGTGTTCTGGTAGGTAACCTACTTTTCTTTTTACTTTTATTGGCTCGTCATTTACATCTAATCCACAAACTTTAACTTGACCATATGTTTGTGGAATAAAACAAGTAATGATTTTCATGGAGGTAGACTTTCCAGCGCCATTTGGACCAAGAAACCCAACTATTTCTCCCTTAGGTATTTCAAATGAAATGTTATCTAAAGCGTTTTGATTCCCGTATTTTTTTGTAACGTTTTTGACTGATATCGACACAACTTATGTTTGAAAGATGAAAATAAGAAACAAAGAAAACTAATTCTCCATTCATATTGCGAATATATCTATAATTAAGGAAAGTGAATTAGTTACCGGAAGCATTCATTAACAATTAGGTGTTTGATTGTGTTTATTATCAGTCATTTCGAGAATAGCCGAGAAATATTCTGGTTTTCAAATTCAAATAATGAAGAATTCTCTATTACAGTCAAAATGATATCTAGTTATGGATGAAATTATTAATACCACTTCATTTTTACTACTTTTACGAAAATGATTTTAGAAGGTGCTATAGTGATGCGATCAACAGGAAGTTGGTATTTAATCCGAACAAAAGACGGTGAGGAAGTTGAGGTCCGCATTAAAGGTAAATTTAGAATACAAGGGATAAAAACAACGAACCCGGTTGCGGTTGGAGATCTTGTGGACTTTACGTTAGAAATGGATAACACTGGGGTAATAACGAAAATACATCCACGAAAAAATTATATAATTCGTAAGTCGGTAAATTTATCCAAGCAGGCTCAAATAATTGCATGTAATATAGATCGTGCACTTTTGGTGGTTACTATTTCTAATCCAGTCACCCAAACGGGATTTATTGATCGATTTTTAATTACAGCGGAAGCTTATCACATTCCAGTAACAATAGTCTTTAATAAGATTGATATATACTCGGAAAAAGATCAATTAAAATTGGATGAGTTGATTATTGCTTATTCTAAGATGGGCTATCATTGTATGGATGTTTCTGCTGAAACGGGTGCAGGAGTGGCAGAAATTAAAAAGATGCTTACCGATAAGACAACCATGTTAAGTGGTCACTCAGGGGCAGGGAAGTCTACGTTAATTAATAAGATTGATAGCAATCTAGAATTAAAAACGGGTGATATCTCAGAATCACACTTTAAAGGAAAGCATACTACAACTTTTGCGGAAATGTTTGAATTGGAATTTGGTGGATTTATTATAGATACACCTGGAATTAAAGGATTAGGGATTGTAGATATTGAAAAGGAAGAGATGAGTCATTATTTTTTAGAAATGAGGGCTTTATTACCAGAATGTAAATTTCATAACTGTCAACATTTAAAAGAACCTTCTTGTGCTATTAAAAAAGCTGTTGAAGCTGGAGATGTGGAGAAGTTTAGGTATAAAAATTATCTTTCGATGTACCACGGAGATGATGAGAATTATAGAACAGTAGATTATTAATGAGGGTTCTTGTTCAAAGAGTATCGGAAGCGTCAGTTGTAGTTGAGAATGAAATTCGCAGTGAAATAGGCTGTGGACTGGTAATTTTACTTGGAATTGAAAATAAGGATAATCAAGAAGATATTGATTGGTTGTGTGCCAAAATTGCTAAATTGAGGATATTTCCAGACACTGAAGGAATAATGAATTTTTCATTGATGGATACAAACGGTGAAGCTTTAGTTGTGAGTCAGTTTACGTTGCATGCTAGCACAAAAAAAGGGAATCGGCCATCGTATATTAACGCTGCTCGGCCAGAAGTCGCAATACTTTTGTATGAAGAGTTTGTTTCACGACTGACTCAAGTTTTAGGTAAAAAGATTGAAACAGGAGAGTTTGGAGCGGATATGAAAGTGAGTTTAATAAATGATGGGCCTGTCAGTATTTGGATAGATTCAAAATCAAAAGAATAAGCTATATGAGAATTAGAAACTGGTCATTAGGCTATTTGTTTGGTTATATATTTACTACAATAGGAATCCGTTCCTTTTATCGAAAATATAAAGTAGTTGGAAAAGAGAATATTCCGAAAGGAAAACCAATTCTATTTGCTGGAAATCATCAAAATGCTTTTTTAGAAGGTGCTATCCTTGGATATGTAACGCGTTCACCAATATATTTTCTAGCAAGATCAGATATTTTCAAAAAGAAAGCTGCCAATTTTATTTTAACCAGTTTAAATGCACTTCCCATTTATCGAGAACGGGATGGCGCTGATTATAGAGATAAAAACGAAGAGGTATTTGAACAGTTTTATGATTTACTGAGTAAAAACAGAAGGATTGTAATATTTCCAGAAGGTAATCATGGGAAGCATCAGCAATTAAGGCCTTTGAAAAAAGGTATTTTCAGAATAGCAGTTGGAGCAGAGAGTAAGTATAATAACGAATTGGATGTTCAGGTAGTTGCGGTTGGAATTAATTATGGCAAATTTGAAAATATGGGTGGCGACTTACTCATTCAATTTGGTAAGCCAATAGCTATTAAAGATTACATCGCAGATAACTCAGCGAAGCAAGAAGAAAATTACATTGAGCTGGTAGGTGAGCTCAGAAAACGAATGAGTGATCAAATGATAGATATTCAGAAAATGGATTATTATGATTTGATTCATTACACTATGAAAACCTTTGATGCTGAAATTGGTTTGTTAGAACAAAATGAACGTAATGATTTAATTTCGGAATTTAAGAGACAAAAAGGATATATCGAAAAAGCTGAGAGTTACATTGAAAAGGATATTGAAAACGCGAATGTAGTCCTAAAAGTAGCTTTAGAATTTAAGGAAGTGGTTAAGAATGAGAAGTTGTCTTCTTGGTTGTTTAACAAAGAGAGTTACTCAGTTTTTGGTCACGCCTTTTTATTGATCCTATTTTTCCCATTGCATTTGTATGGAATTCTTAATAGTTATTTACCTTATCGAATTCCCGCTGGTTTTGTAGAGAAAAAAGTAGCAGATATTCACTTTCATGCTTCGATAAAGTTACTTGCTGGATCCATTTTGTTTGTGATTTTTTGGGGAATTCAAATTAGTTTAGTCGCAATATTTACAGATAATTATTATTGGGCAATGTACTTTGGGTCATTAATTATTTCAGCTTGGATTAGCTATAAATATTCGATTTCGTTCTTAAAATTTAAAGGGAAAATACGTTACAATAAACTCCAAAAGCAAAAAGGTGACACTTTTAAAAAGTTAAAAATTCAACACGAAAAGTTAAAGGAGTTTGTACACAAATCATATCAAAAATGAAAAATACCTTAGGCATAGAAGAGGCCCAGAAAAAAGTGGATAATTGGATCAAGGAATTTGGTGTTCGTTATTTTAATGAGCTGACAAATATGGCAATGCTAACGGAAGAAGTTGGAGAAGTTGCTCGTGTTATTGGTAGAAGGTATGGTGAGCAATCAGAAAAGGAGTCAGATAAAAACAAGGACTTGGGAGATGAAATGGCAGATGTATTGTTTGTGTTACTGTGCTTAGCCAATCAAACAGGAGTAAATTTGGAAGAAGCATTAGAAAAAAACTTAAATAAGAAATCTATTAGAGATGCAGATAGGCATCATAACAATGAGAAACTGCATTGACTTCGGCTACGCTCAGTCAACTAATTTAATGAGCTGCATCGTTACCAAAAATTTCATCTTTAACAACTGCTTGAGCTCATTTATAACCCTTTTAAAAAAGTTTTAAAAGCATCCCAGTATTTCTCATTACCTTCTGTAGTTTCCCAAAGTGCGCTTGAACCATGAATTCCTTCAAAGTCAGGTTGGAAGTGATTTGTCCAAACAGTGTCTATTCCATAAATAAGCGTTTTGGAAGCTTCTGTTTCTGTTTTAGAGGAGGTAATAAAAATGGGTTTGTCGTATCCTATGATTGAATCTTGAATATTTATTCCTTTAATATATTCTCCAGGGCTAAAAGCTGCTACGGCTTTTACTTTGTCGTTGTTTTTACCAATTAACAAAACCAGTGAAGCAGAGTAGGAGCTTCCTACTAATACAATGGACTGATTATCATTAAGCTTAAATAAATAATCAATCGCAGCCTCAATATCCTGTTTTGCGTCTATATATTCAGTAGGTAATCCCTTTTCCTTAGCTAGTTGAGCCGTTTTATTTATAATGTTGTTTGCTTCATTTCCTGATCTTTGGTCTATGGCAATACTTGAAAACCCGATGCTGCCAATTCTAAATGCAGTTTCTCGATATTCACCTCTACTAAATCCTGCTTGGTGACATAGAAGAACCGTAGGTTTACTATCTTTTCTTTCGTAGATATCAGCGAAGATTAATAAGCTATCTCTAGAAGGGAAAGAGTCGTGTTGTAGGAAGCGACTTTCTGATTGCTTTGAGATTGGAGTTGCGTCCATATGCAAACTGTCAAATTTGCCTTCGTCAATTTTTTCAATTGTTTTTTCCTTTGGTGGAGGTATGCAAGCAATAGCAAGAACCATAGTAGCTATGAATAGAATAGGTTTCATGTTACGAAAGTAAGATAAAATCGAATATGCTAATACAAGTAAAGAGTCGTTTAGTTCTTATAATTTAAATAAATTAACATTTGTTAGTATCAATAAAACCTACTTTTGACAAATATTGGGTTAAAACCGACCATTTATCACAAACTTAATGCAACAAAAACTAATTTATTGTTGTTTCGCAGTAACCAATGAAAACCTATTTAATTGCCATAACCTTATTTTGTAGTTTTAATCTTCTTGCTCAAAAAGACTCTACGTTTAAACGTAAAGTATATCATACTTCCTTTGCTACAACATCACCAAAAATTGACGCCCGTTTAGATGACGATGCTTGGAAAGGAGTTAATGCCGTTAACGATTTTAAGCAGGGATGGCCAGTGTTCGATACTCTAGTATCTCAGCAAACAGAGGTAAAAATAATATACGATAATACAGCAATTTACATTGCCGCTAAACTGTTTGATGAATCTTCAGACAGCATCTGTAAGCAATTGGGTAATAGAGATGATGACTTAAATGCTGGGAAGTTTCAAATATTATTTGACACCTACAATAAACAACAAGATGCGTTTGCATTTACAGTTTCTGCTTCTGGTGTTCAAGGAGATTATCGGTTTTTGGATGAGAACTATAATGCTGTTTGGGAAAGCGCTGTAAAAATTACTGATGATGGGTGGTATGCCGAGATTAAAATACCTTATTCGGCATTGCGTTTCCCAAATGTAGAAGAACAGGAATGGGGGCTACAAATCGAGAGAAACGTAACACGTAATGGAGAGCTTTCACAATGGGCAATAGAACCTAGAGCTGTACAGAATCCGCAGGCTTATTGGGGAGTGTTAAAAGGGATTAAAGAGATAAAAGCTCCTATTCGATTGTCTGTAACTCCTTATGTTACATCTTATATGTCTCATTATCCTGCTAATATTGAGGGTGAGAGTAATTATGCTGCTAATATTGTAGGAGGAATGGATTTGAAATATGGCATCAATGAAAGTTTTACATTGGATGTGAGTTTATTACCTGATTTTTCACAAGTTCAAAGTGATAATTTAGTTAAAAACCTTGGTGCATTTGAGATACAATACAATGAACAACGAGCGTTTTTTCAGGAGAATACTGATCTGTTCGGAAAAGCAGATTTATTTTACTCAAGAAGAATAGGAAGAAGGCCAACAGAATATTACAATGTGTATAATAATTTGGCAGAAGGTGATGAGGTAATTAGTAACCCAAATGCTTCAAAACTTTTAAATATTACGAAAGTTTCGGGTCGGACAGTGGATGGCTTAGGAGTAGGTGTTTTGAATGCTGTTTTGGATAATACATATGCTGTTGTTAGGGATTCGGGGGGGATTGATAGGAAAGTATTAACAGAGCCGTTTTCAAATTATAATATAACGGTGTTTGATAAACAATTGAAGAATAGTTCGAATGCTTATTTAATAAATGCTAATGTTAAAAGAAGGAGCGGATATAGTAGTTCAAATGTTACTGGATTTGGTGCTACATTAAATAATAAGAAAAACACGTATGCAACTGATTTACATGGAGCCGTATCCAATGTGTTTATTCCTGACACAACAACAAAAGTTGGATTTGGGTATTTTATTGGAGCTAGAAAAAGTTCTGGAAAATTTCAATTTGGTATTCGGCAAGAAGCCCTTAGTTCTAAATTTGATAAAAACGATATAGGTATCAATAGACAAGTAAATTTTCTAGAAACGGGAGTCGATGTAAGTTATAATGAATATGTACCATTTGGAAAATTTATCAACGCTGGAGTTGATGCAAATTTTGAAACGGTACATCAATTTGATGCGGGATCGTTGAATGGAATTCGATTAGGTTTTAATACTTATGCTACGTTAAAAAGTTTCTATAGTTTTTCGTTTGGAGGCGAAGGAAACCCCGTTGGGATAAAAGATTATTTTGAGCCGCGAACTGAAGGGTGGTATTATTTCAGGACACCAAATATTTTTATTTATGGAGGTTTTAATTCTGATAACCGGAAAAAATTGGTGGTTACTGCTGGTTTTTGGGGAGGTAGGACTGGCCTAATTTCGGAATCAATAGGAAATAATCCTTTTTTCGGTCTTAGGCTTGGACCTACTTATCGAGCTAGTGATAAATTGACAATAAGACTAAACGGGAACTATTCTGAGGACAATAAGGATAGGGGATATGTTAATACAGATTCCAATGGAGATATCATTTTTGGAGTTCGCTATAGAACAAACGTATCGTATGATTTAAATGTGAAATACATTTTCAGAAATAATTTAGCTTTAAGCTTTAATGGTAGGCATTACTGGGATAGAGCGGATTACGTAAGCTTTCATAATTTGTCTGAGGGTGGTTTAATGTTGGACGAAACTGCATACGGTCAGAACCATGATTTTACATACAATGCTGTAAATATTGATTTGCTCTTCGAATGGCAATTTGCTCCAGGTAGTTTTTTAACCTTGTCTTGGAAAAATAACATTGCCCAAGAAGCGGGTATTATTGTTCAAAAATTTTCAGAAAATTTTCAGAATACTTTTAAAGCAGATCAATTGAATACTGTTTCGTTAAAAGTCTTGTATTTCTTTGATTATTTGTATTTAAGAAAGAAAAACGTTTAGCTTATCTTTAACTTCCCTTTTATTTCCTTAGATAAAGCATTTTTATGAAGTAGGATAGAAATAGTATTCATTCTAAAGTATGCTTCTGAGACAAGAACATGTCCTTTAAAATCTTCCAAACCTCTTTCATCTCCCCAAGAATTTTTGACAATAAAATAATTTTTCCCATCTATTCCCCTTGCCATACCTACGATGTGCATTAAGTGATCATCACCAACTGTATAATTATCATAATTCACTTGTCTGATTTCTTGGGTAACTTTCATTTCTTCAGCAGTAGTAACAAAGTTTGGTTTTTCACCTTTCAATGATTGGAGGGCGATTCCCGCTTTGGAGTTAAATCCATTATTACTTACGTCAGCATCCCAATCTAATGTAAACCCATCTTTTAAAGCTTTTTTAGCAGTTTCTACCATTTCATCTAATTGAACGTTGTAAAATCGACCATTGTCCCAATTATCAGGGATGTCCAATACAAAGTTAGAGTAGAAAGGTTGGTGCGTATAAGAAGTAAGCGTAATGTAGTTTTGACTTGAAATGCCTAGCTCTTTGGCAAAACTACTAGGGGTGTAGGTTTTATCATTGTAATTGAAGTTATCAGGGTAAGTACCCAGGTAAACATTCAATAATGCACTATAACCTTCTCTCCACATTGGAGTTAATTTTCCTCCTTTGTTTGCTATAATAGCTTTTAAAAACCCTTCTAATATACTTGCCAGTTCAGCATGATTGTGCTTTTCTGTTCCCATTTGTAGTCCGTTAAAAACTGCATTTGGAACAATTCCGTACATGTCAACGGCATTTAATAAATCGTGCCCCAAACTACCTTCTCCAAACTGTGTTTTGCCATGTCTGCGCACGTAGTTTTCTGCTTTGTTGATGTATACTTGTCTTGCAATAAAAATTTCGGAAAGATTGTGGGTTCCTTTTCCCATTCTGATTAATTCAGATTCTAAAAAAGACGAAGCTGAGAAACTCCAACATGTTCCTGTATGTCCTTGACTTTCTACAGGGTTTGCATCCCATTGAACCACTTTTTCGAATGATAGAGTGTCTTGTGCTATTGTATAATTAAATGTAAAAGCTAGGGCAATGATGATTATTCTTTTCATGATTCTCGTTTTGGTTGGCCAAATTTAGGAAAGTGTTAGCGGTTTACAAATTAAAATGGTACGAATGGTTTTGCTATACTGCTGGAGTTAAAACAAATAGTATGTTAGGGTCTGAAGGGTAATCTTCAATGTAGTCCATTGCTTGATTCATGCTTCGCCCAATAAAATCAATTATTGGTTCTCCAGATTGAAATTGACATTCCCAACCATCGTGATTTTTTTCGATAGCTCCATCCATTAATTCGAGTACATCTCCTTTTATAATTGGAACACCTATTCTTGCAAGTTCATTTATAGCAATTAACGCATCTGATGTTTTAAAAGCCCAATTTTCTATTCCAATTTCTTCTAAGGAAAACCCTTTGTTTAAAATTGCAATAACTGGAAGAGGCCATACTTTAGTCATGGGTTATTTTTTATGAAGGTAAGTATTATAATAATAGCTTGTTTTTTTATTAATCTCTTACAGAAATGAATTTCTGACGATCTTAAATAAAAAAAGCCAGATACTTTCGTATCCGACTTTTTATTGTGGGCCCTGTAGGATTCGAACCTACGACCCCCTGCTTGTAAGGCAGGTGCTCTGAACCAACTGAGCTAAGAGCCCTCTCATTTGAGGAGTGCAAATATATATCTTTTCTGTCTCTCACCAAATAATTAGGAAAAAAAATCATGAAGTATTTCAGATACTACAAAAGTGCTTCCACCCACTACGATTAAATCATTTGAGTTTGCAGATTTCATAGCCGATTTATATGCTTCTGAACAAGACGAAAAGCTAATTTTAGTTTGCTTTTCTGCGAAGGATTTTTCTAATTCTGTTGTGCTTAATGCTCTAGGAATATTAGGCGTACATAAATAATAATTAGCATTTTTCGGAAGTAAATTAATGACTTTATCGACCTCTTTCTCTGCAACCATTCCCCAAATAATATGGAGATTATTATAAGTTTCTAATGTTAGTTCCTTTACTGTTTGTTTAATTGCATGTACATTATGTCCAATATCAACAATAACTTTAGGAGAATTTTGTAATGTTTCCCATCGCCCTCTTAAACCTGTGTTTTTCTTTATGGACAGTAATCCTTTGCTAATGGATTCAGAAGTTATTGTTGGATATGTTTCTTGGATCAAATCAATAATAGTTAACGTAGTTGCGACATTGTTTTTTTGGAAGTCGCCTTTAAGACTAGAAAGAGGTTGGTTATTGTTTTGAGTCGCTATATGTACTGGACAGTTGTTTTTTGAGGCAATTTTTTCAAAAATAGATTGCTTTGCAATTCCTTCACCTAAAATAACAGGAACGTTTGGTTTAATAATACCTCCTTTTTCTCTTGCGATGTCTTCTAAGGTGTTTCCTAAGTATTGTGTATGATCTATTCCAATGGAGGTAATAATGCTAACGAGAGGAGAAATTATATTAGTAGAATCTAGTCTTCCACCTAAACCAGTTTCGATAATTGCAATATCCACATTGTTGGATTCGAAATAATCGAATGCCAATGCTGTACTCCATTCAAAAAAGGATGGTTTAATATTATTGAAAACAGCGTTGTTGTTTTTGACAAAATCAATTACATAGTTTTCAGGAATAACTTCTCCATTAATTCTTATTCTTTCTCTAAAGTCCAATAGGTGAGGAGAGGTGAATAGACCAACGGTATAACCCGATTCTGCCAGCACAGATGCAAGCATATTACAAACAGAGCCTTTTCCATTTGTTCCTGCAACATGTATTGTTTTGAACTTGTTTTGTGGATTGTCTAATAATTCACAAATATGAATGATGTTATCTAACTTGCCATTGTAAGCTTTACTTCCTATGTTTTGAAATTGAGGAAGTTGTTCGAAAAGAAAATCAACCGTTTCCTGATAAGTCATTTACTGAATACAACTAGTTAACTTTGAATTCCAATTTGAGGGTTTTAACATCGTATTCTGTAGAAGCGTTTGTCGGTTTGTATGTGAATTCTAATGCTTTCTTTTCCGCTAGCTCAATAATAGTTTTATCTGATGTATTGGTAAAAGAATTTGATAGTTGAGCTTCAGACCAGTATACTTTACCGTCCTTATTGATTTTAATTTTGACAGCTACTTTGGCAGGAGTAGTAGTTAAGTTATCTAAGCTAGGAACGTTCTTTATTTTTCTACTAGAACCATCACCAACACCTTCACCATTTCCTAAGCCATCGCCACCTCCGGTGCCCCCATCAGATCCACCTTCACCATCACTACCTTCTTCACCGCCTCCAGAACCTAAAACATTACCTAAATCATATTTGGCTTCTTGCTCGTCAGCTTCTCCATTCCCATCAGAACTACTTGATTCTTGCTGCGATTCAGCTGATACTGCAGATTCTTCTTCTTGTGTTGCTACTTCATCTTCAGAACTCTCGTTGGTTTCTTCGTTTTGCTCCTTGGCACTTTGAGAAGTTTCTTCACTTACCTCTTTGCTTCCACCTGCAGAACCACCGCCAGCATCCGTAAAATCCATTACCATAACCACTTCTTTAGCAGGATATGGAGGATCAGCTTGCTTCATTGAAGTGAAAAAAATCAATAGAAATAAAAGAAGTAAAAGGATAGCAGCTCCTATAATACCCGCTTGCTTATCCTTTTTATTAATGGTTGCTAAATGTGCCATGAATAAATGAATTAGTTATGGTTTCGTCTTTATAACGATTTTTAACTCATTTTGTTTCGCAATATCAATAACTCCAACAGAATATTTCCAGTCAGAAAGCTGGTCGCCAACCAATTCAATGGTTTTTTTATGATCTACGTATTGCATTATTGTATTTTTCAATTCTTCCAATGAAACCTCTTTATCGACATCCATTTTATCATTTTTAATCCAAATGATATTGTCTTTATTCACAAATACTTTCGTAATCGATTTATCGGTGGTAGAAGCAGGACCTGACTTTGGTAAGTCTATACTGTGTCCAGCTGTTACCATAGTTGAAAGGATAATGAAAAATATTAATAACAGAAATACTAAATCTGTCATAGATGACATTCCACCTTCAATTTTAATTTTATTGGACGATCTTAAACTCATCTTTTACTATTTACCTGGTGCGTCTAGTATGTCTAAAAACTCGATAGAACTACCTTCCATTTTTTGAATAACTTTTTCAACCTTACTTACTAAATAATTATAAAAAACATAAGCTATAATACCAACAATCAATCCACCTACAGTAGTTATCATTGCTTCAAAAATACCACCAGAAAGACTTTGAATTTCAACTCCTTCGTTACTCATTGTGTGCATTACCTGAATCATTCCCAATACAGTTCCTAAAAAACCAATCATTGGTGCTACACCAGCTGTAGTAGCTAATATTGATAGTCTTGTTTCTAATTTGTAAACTTCAATTTTACCAACGTTCTCAATGGAAACAGCAATATCTTTCATTGGTTTTCCAATTTTAGAAATTCCTTTTTCAATCATTCTAGCCATCGGGTTGTCAGATGTAGTACACAATTGTTTCGCTGCATCTAATTTCCCATCATTAACATATTCTTTAATCTTAGCCATGAAATCTCTCTCTTCATTCAACGCTCTTCGAATTGCAAGGAAGCGTTCGATAAAGATATAAACGGTTAATGCAGAAAGCAGAAATAACATAGACATGATGATAATACTTGTCCAACTGTACTCTCCAGTTTCCGTATCAAATCCCCATATTAATTCCCAAAGAGAAATGTCTGTTGTTTTAGTTAATGTGTCTGATACGACATCACCAACCTCTATTTGAATTTTATTTATTAAATCGAAAATATTCATATTCATTTATTTTTAACGTATAGTTAAGTTCAATTGTTGTTTATGACATCAATAAGAATACACCTGCACCTGCAAGATATCCAAATAATGCTAACCAAGCCATGTTTTTTAAATACCAAAAGAAAGAAATTTTTTCCATTCCCATTGCTACAACTCCTGCAGCAGAACCGATAATTAACATACTTCCACCTGTTCCGGCTGCATAAGCAATAAAATGCCAAATATGGTTGTCTATTCCTACTTCATGTACGTCAAACATTCCCATACTGGCAGCGACCAATGGCACATTGTCAATAACAGCTGAACCAGCTCCTAGTAACATCACAAATACATTGGTATCCATTGCTGCATTAACATCTTTACCGAAAGTAAAGATCAAACCTAAAGATTCTAATGCAGCTACGGTCATTAATATACCTAAAAAGAAAAGAATAGAAGGCATTTCAATTTTTGCCAAAGCTTTGAATGTCGGACTGTTATGACCTCCGTCGTCTACATGATCTATCTCATCTCCTAAATTTGTCATGCTAAATTGACGTGCTGTAATTAATTCTGCAACCAATGCAACAATAGAAAGAGACAGCATCATGCCAATGTAAGGAGGAAGGTGTGTAACCGTTTTAAAGATAGGAACAAAAACAATTAATGACAACCCTAAATAAAGCATCAAAGGCCCTTTAGAATTCTCATTTCCAGCTGCAGGAGGCGCTTCAAAGTGTCCTTGAAATGGTTTTAAGAAACTGGCTAGTATAGTAGGTATTAACATACAAACTAAAGAAGGTACTATTAAGTATTCTACTAATTTCATAGCACTTACTTTTTCTCCCATCCACAACATAGTTGTTGTTACATCACCAATTGGAGACCAAGCACCACCTGCGTTTGCAGCGATTATTATTAAACCTGCAAACCAAATTCGATCTTTATTGTCTGGGATTAATTTTCTTAGAATTGTAATCAATACAATTGTAGCCGTTAGGTTATCTATAATAGCAGAAAGAATAAATGCAAGAACACACATAATCCAAAGCAATGTTTTTTTCTTATTCGTTCTTACGTAGTTCTTAATAGTACTAAACCCGTCAAAATGATCAATTATTTCCACGATAGTCATTGCTCCTACTAGGAAAATTAGGATTTCACATGTTTTACCAAAGTGATGTAAAAGTGTATGTTCTAGCCATCCAGCTTTGGAGGCGCTATAAGGCGCATGTCCTTCAACATGTTCAGGTAATGTAGCAAAAACATCCACCATTTCATGGTTCCCAGAATCAAACCATTGTGTAAAATCACCAAGTCCAAATGCAACAGCTGCCCAGGCGAGAGCCATCATTAGTAATGCAGGAACTAACTTATCTACTTTTAAACTATGTTCTAAGGTGATTGCTAAATAACCTAAAACGAATATGACAACAATTAATACTTCCATAATTTAAACAAGTTGATTTAAAGCAACTTCAAATGCAGTTTTTGCAATTTGAGTTTTACTATTGTTAATGTTGTAAGCATTCTCAAGTGCTTTTTGGATTGTTTGTGAGGTGTCAATAAAAATTGCATCGTCCTCAATTTTATCTAGGTCTGTGCTCATTAAGTACGCAAAAACTCTAGCCATACCACAGTTGGATATGAAATCCGGAATAACGCTAATGTTATTATCTGTGTAGTTAGCAATTTCTCCAAAGAAAATTTCAGGGTCCGCAAATGGAACATTTGCTCCAGCTGCAATTACTTCCATTCCCGCATTAATCATTCTGTCTACTTGATCCTTTGTTATTAAACGAGAAGCTGCACACGGAAGAAAGACTTCTGCCTTTAAGTCCCATATTTTATTATTTACCTCCTCAAAAGATAACATGCTTGGAGCATTCAACGCATTTCCATCTTTTTCTAAAAAGAGTGTTCTTATTTCCTCAAGAGAAAAACCATCTTCTTTTATCAAGCCACCAACACGATCAATAATACCTACGATAACCGCACCTTCTTGGGCTAAGTAATATGCTCCAGCGCTTCCAACATTTCCCCACCCTTGTATGATAACTCTTTTTCCTTTAAGTTCTCCACCATAGATGTTATAATAATGTTTTACCGATTCTGCAACGCCATATCCGGTAATCATATCCGCTACCACATATTTACGGGCAACTGATGGGCTGTACATTGAATTTTCAATGGCTTTTATTACACCAAGTCTTAATTGACCAATACGGTTTATTTTTTGCGATTCTCTCGGTTGAAAATGACCGTTGAAAACACCTTCTTGCGGATGCCAAACGCCACAATCTTCTGTTATCGGAATTACCTCATGAATTTCGTCAACATTTAAATCTCCACCTGTACCGTAGTAATGTTTTAATAAAGGAGTAACTGCTTTATACCATCTTTCCAATACTCCTTTTTTACGCGGATCATTTGGGTCAAAATTGATTCCTGATTTTGCACCTCCAATAGCGGGTCCTGAAACGGTAAATTTTACTTCCATGGTCTTAGCCAAAGATTCAACTTCACGTTTGTCTAGGCCAACCCTCATTCTTGTTCCACCTCCAGCAGCTCCACCTCTCAAAGTGTTAATTACTACCCATCCTTCAGCCTCAGTTTCTTGATCTTTCCACTCAAAAATAATCTCAGGTTGTTTATTTTCAAACTTCTTTAGTAATTCTACCATTGTGTTGTTTCAATTCAAGCAAAAGTAACAAAATTTAATAGTTATCAATTTCAGCATTTTGTTTTTTTTAAAGACATGTTGTTAATTAATAGTAATCAATTGATTTAAAGTATTATTACAAATAAATAGTTCCGCCAATAGAATCTTCTTTCGCTCCTGTTGCTGAGGCAAGACAATTAACGAGTTGTTTTTTTCGTAGAACTCCCAAGAAGCCGAAAATTATAGCCTCTTTATATTCTATTATTTTGTTTTCAGGGATAATTATTTGTGCGTTGGTAGTGTTTTTTATCTCTGAAACCCAAAAAGTATTAAATGCTCCGCCGCCTGTTATTAATACTTTTTTATCAATAGTACTGGAGAGTATTTTACAAATTTGATGTGCTAAGTGTTTTCCAAATGTGTTTAGCTTATTTGCGTTTGAAATGTCATATTTATCTAAAATAGGTTTGAAATTATTAATAAAGTTTTCTTTACCTAAAGACTTAGGGTGTGATTTTGAGAAAAATGCGATCGCATTTAAATCATTATATAAATTTTGATTAAAACTCCCTGAAGCACCTAATTTACCTTGGTCATCGTATTCAATTCCTTCCAAGCTGCAAATATAGTTGTTAACCATATTTGCCATTGCGAGGTCGTAGGAGATTCGTTTACCTTTTGCTTTAAAAGAAATATTGGCAATTCCCCCAAGGTTAAGGCAGTAGTCATATTCGGAAAATAGTAATTCATCACCGATAGGGACTAGTGGAGCTCCTTGTCCTCCAAGAGCAACGTCTTTTGTGCGGAAATCACAAATTGTTTCGATCCCTGTAGTAGCCGCTATTTGAGCTCCACATCCGATTTGAGTAGTTAAATTCTTTTTAGGCTGATGGAATACAGTGTGTCCATGTGACGCTACGAAATCGATATTTGTAATTTTGTTTTTTTCAATGAATTTATTGACTTCATTTCCTATTAATTTCCCAAATTTAGTATGAATTAGTACATAATTTATAGCAGATTCATTTTCTAAATTCGCCAACTCATGTTTTTGTTCTTTGGAGTACGGAACTGTTTCATGATGCGTTAAATTAAAATGCCACTTGTCGGCAAAAATAAATTTACAATGGGCTATGTCTAAACCATCTAAAGATGTGCCTGACATTAATCCTATGACGTCGAAAGATTCCATAAATTAACTTAAAAAAAGTTGCTCAAGTGAAGATAACAACTAATTTTGAAGTATAAATTAAAGATTGAGTTTTAATACTAAATAGTTTATAAATGGATTTTAAATTAACAGAAGAACAGATGGCAGTTAGAGATGCTGCTAAAGATTTTGCACAAAACATGTGTAAGCCAGGAGTGATTGAAAGAGATGCCAATCAACAAGTGCCTATAGAGCAATTAAAGCAACTAGGAGAACTTGGTTTTATGGGAATGATGGTTGATCCAAAGTATGGAGGAAGTGGGATGGATACAATTTCTTACGTTTTGGCTATGGAAGAAATCTCAAAAATAGATGCTTCTGTTTCTGTTGCTATGTCTGTAAATAATTCATTAGTTTGCTGGGGTTTGGAACAATTCGGGACTGAAGAACAAAAACAAAAATATTTAATTGATTTAGCTTCGGGGAATAAAATTGGAGCATTTTGTCTTTCCGAGCCAGAGGCTGGTTCGGATGCAACGTCTCAAAGAACTACAGCAGTAGATATGGGAGATCATTATTTATTGAACGGCACAAAAAACTGGATAACAAGCGGAAGTACTGCTTCCACTTATATTGTAATTGCTCAAACAGATGTGGATAAGGGTCATAAAGGAATTAATGCTTTTATTATAGAAAGAGGGATGGAAGGTTTTATTGTTGGAGCTAAAGAGGATAAGCTAGGTATTAGAGGTTCTGATACACATACGTTGTTATTTAATGATGTAAAAGTTCCTAAAGAGAATAGGATAGGAGAAGATGGATTTGGATTTAAGTTTGCAATGAAAACACTTTCTGGGGGAAGAATTGGTATTGCTTCTCAGGCCTTAGGCATTGCTTCGGGGGCTTATGAAATTGCTTTAGCTTATTCTAAAGAAAGAGAAACATTTGGTAAGCCAATTTGTGAACACCAAATTATTCAATTTAAATTATCAAAAATGGCTTTGGATATTGAAGCTGCAAGAATGTTGGTGTTAAAGGCTGCTTGGCATAAAGATGAACACATGGATTATAACACTTCTGGAGCTATGGCAAAACTGATGGCGTCACAGGTAGCGATGGAAACGACGGTTGAGGCTGTTCAAATTCATGGAGGATATGGTTTTGTTAAAGAGTACCATGTAGAAAGGTTGATGAGAGATGCTAAAATTACACAAATCTATGAAGGGACATCTGAAATCCAGAATATCGTAATAGCTAGAAGTATATTGAAAGATTAACATTTTCAACCTATTTGTATAGTAGCTCTAGTTTCGAAAGAAACTCTCGCATTTTGTTGCGGTGTATAAGCTGTAATGTATTTAACCTAAAGCCTTATTGATGTCAAATTGATTACAGTCACATTTTCATTTTTACTACCGTCAGTGGTAAAAGAAACGAATTAAGCGCATAAAAAAAGAGCCTCAATTTCTTGAAGCTCTTTAAATTCTTATAATTAGTAGAGACTATCTTGGATCACCTAATCCAACAGGACTTCCAACTCTGTCCATAGCACATCTAAATCCAATGTTTGCTGTAGATAAATCGTCGTCTAAAAACCTTCTTGTTCCCGGACTTAACCAGTAAACTCTATCTCTCCAAGATCCACCTTTATATACTTTAGATTTATCAGATATTAAACTTGTTGGGTCTTGAGCCAACGCCAGTCCTTTCTCTTTACCACTTTGGTACATAACCCAATCTTCATTCATACTTCCAGCATTAATCTCTCCAACTCTACCTCCTCCGTTTGCACTGGAAGGGTAATAAATAGAAGAGTTGATGTCACCATCTAATTCATCAATATTATCCGCCACCCTATAGTTTCTACGCTTTAAATTCTCTTCCGCGGTTGTTTCTCTTACTTTTACGTTACCAGGGGTGTTTACTACATATTCTGAGATTCCAGACCTTAACATTGGTGAAATTTCCAAGCTGTAATCTATAAAATCAGGATTTTGTTGAATTCGATTATCAAAATCATCAAATACATTATCAAAAATTTCCCTAATTCTCCTAGAAGCCTCAATGGGTTGTTTCTCTTTGGAGAATTTAATAGCTTCATCTACATAAGTATTAACCTCTTTCAGAAGTTCTCTTTCCAATGAATCTAGTCTAGGTCCATGAGGATATTTAGTGTATTTTCTGTCAGCGGTTCCTAATCTTTCTAATTGGAATTCAGCTAAGTATTGTTTGATACCATAAACATCATACATTGTTTCGTCATACTTTTCTGCAATAGAACCTGTACTGTTTAAAACTTTAGTTTTGAATACATTTCCTCTAAACGGTCTGAATTCATCGTACTCTTCTCCGGATAAAGGACGGTAAACATCCATTACCCATTCACTAACGTTACCTGCCATGTTGTATAGACCATAGTCATTCGGCCAGTAAGAAAATACAGGAGCAGTTATATCAGCATTATCATTCAAGTTTCCAGCAACTCCCATCATGTCACCACGACCTCTTACAAAGTTGGCTAACAATTGTCCCTGCCATCTGTCATCTGGATTACGCACCCAATGACCGTTCCATGGGTAAACTCTTCTTTCTACAATTCTTTCTTCTAGAGTGTTTCCAATTAAACCATATGCTGCGAACTCCCATTCAGCTTCAGTAGGTAGTCTATAGCGAGGTAATAAAATACCATCAGACATTCGTACATTTCGCGTAACTAAATCTTTAGATTTGAATTTACCAGTTGAAGGGTCGTAACCACCTTTAGAAGGGTTCATGTCTGGAATTTGACCTCTCGGATTAACTCCTTGATCATATTGGCCAGCAAAGTAGGCGTCCGTTGAGAATGGCTCGTTTTGCTGGTTAGGGTTCATCATTAAAATCCCTTCTCTAATTAAAATCCACTCGTTAACACGGTCTGTTCTCCAAGCACAAAAATCACTTGCTTGTAACCAAGAAACGCCTACAACAGGATAATCTCTATAAGATGGATGTCTTAAGTAGTATTCTGTGTAAGGTTCGTTGTATGCTAATTTTTCTCTCCAAACCAATGTATCCGGTAGTGCTTTTTTATAAACCATTGGGAAATCGGTATATGTTCTTCCTATCCAATATAGGTATTCACACCAGTTAAAGTTCGTTACTTCAGTTTCGTCTAAATAAAAAGAAGACACCGTAACCCGTCTAGGTGTACTAGCGAAGTCTTTCATTAAATCTTCTTCAACTCTACCCATTGTTAATTTACCACCTTCGATAAAAACTAATCCAGGTCCTGGAGTTTGTTCAAAAGCATCTCTTACTTCAAATCCACCTTGTTTTCTATTATTGTAATCCCATCCTGTAGTAGATGATTGATTTCTGGAAGAAGAAAATTCCTTTTCAGAACATGAAGCTAGTAAAAATACGCTTAAAATTCCTAATAATATTGTGTTCTTATTTGTCATTTGTTTTGTTTTTTGTTTTTTAATAACTAAAATGATGGGCAACTTATTGTGTTGAATGATTTTCCTTTGCTTCTGCACGGCATAAAAATTGTAAAAGAAAGTTCATGTGCTCCTAGTGTGTTACTGTTTCTTAAATTACTTACTGTAA
>ENA-OSET01000391-OSET01000391.1-sediment-metagenome-genome-assembly--contig:-NODE-391-length-49624-cov-4.279351_pt1 | contig 49624 bp, 49 predicted proteins | sample MGYA00237882_ERZ534229 | MGnify/ENA primary metagenome ERZ534229 (study PRJEB26408, sample SAMN06266212) | sediment metagenome | isolation source: Hudson Canyon methane seep mesocosm | place: USA:Hudson...
GTTCGGCTGTAAGCTCCCCTTTTTTTTCTGCCTCAATACATTCTTGCAATTCAATCCTATTTTTTACACCTAAAATAACTGAACTAACCTTTGGGACACTTAAAGCATATCTGTGTGCCAAACTGGCTGAAGTTTGACCCCATTTGGCTGCCAACTCTCTAAAAGGAGCTGCACGAGCATAATCAGCAAAATCTTTTTGATCAAATCCTGAGGGGTGCGGCTCTCGATCCATAGTATTGGTTAAAGCCCCAGCCTGAACCGCTCTTATTGCTAAAATTGGAAGATCATTTACTTGGCTCTCATTCAGGATGGTGCTCGGGTCATAATTTTCATCCACATAACCAATTGCTCCGGCTGAGTTCAATGGATTTAAAACACATTGAATAGCTTCAGGAGGTGTTTCATGATTTATGGCTTTTACTAAAGCTTGATGTTGACCCAAGCCTCCAATGCCCCAATGATCAATTTTTCCTTCTTTCTTCAATTTTTCAAAAGCAGGTATAACGGCATTAAAGTAGGAACTTAACGAAGTTGTATTCCTTTCTCTCATTTCATTGAAATTGGAGAGCTCAAAATCGTCTTCTCGTAACTGGGAGTGCAAAAGGAAAAGATTTACCTTTTCCATATTCATGCATTCTAAGCTTGTGGTTAAAGATGAATTTAAACGATCGTAAACCTGCGCATCAGGTAAAGTTCCAAGGCTACATTTAGTGGTAAAATTCAAGCCATCTAGATTTTTTCCTTCAAACGCTTCACCCAAAACCCTCTCCGCCTCGCCTTTTCCATACATAGGAGCAACATCAAAGTGATTAACGCCTTCTTTAAGAGCTAAATTTACAGTTTTTACTGCTTCCTCTCTAGTAGTCTCTCCCCAAACCTGTCCCAGGCCTCCTCCTCCTAAAGTAAGGGAGCTTACTTCCCCAAAGGGAAAGAATGGTCTCTTGTTCACTGAGTTTCGATGTTTAGTTAATTGGAGGAAGAATTTTTTCTGCCATCTTTACCCAATAGGTAGCTCCAATTGGCAGTATTTCATTATGTAAATCTTTTAATTGTTTAATTATTGCCATATCTAACTATTCAATGAAATAAGTACTACAAAGAGTTCAGCTAATCTAAATAACAAATTGATCTTCTGACAACAACTTTAGTGTTCTCGTTATAGATATCGAGAAACGCGTTAAATTCTTTTTGATCTTGTTCACTATATTCTCTATTACCCCAAAGTTCTCTGATTTCTAAACTAGGAAATAAAACTATGGTTGATAGTCCGTAAGGTTTTTCAATTGTCGTGTTCTCATTTCTTTCGTATTCAACACTAGGGATTACCTGAACATCAAATCCTCTATCAGTATAAAATTTTTGGTGGAGACCAACCGCTTTCTTAAAACCCTCTACCGTTCCAGATTTAAGAATCTCTGACACATACAAGTTTCCTACTTGTCCTTCACAGTCCGAAAAATTATTTGATTTTTCATGGTGCATTGAAGCAAGTGAAGAAGTTATTAGAGCCGTTAACAATATAAGTAAATATTTCTGTATTTTCATAATTACACCTTTAGTTTTAATTAAGTCTAGTTTAATAAGCTGAAAGATTTCAACTATAGTTTCCTTAAAATATCATTTTTTCTGTTGCACATGGGGTACTCTTTCTCATTCCAAAATACTTTCCCTGTGGGGTCTCCTGTCGGGAAGTAACTATACCAAATTATAAAAATGCTTCTTAATGCAAGTTCACCTTTTTTTATTTGGAATATTCTTTAGAATTCACCCCCCTCAAACATGATAAAAGAATTAGAAATAGGCTGGGAGGAATGGATTAACTTACCTTCTCTTAATATTCCCGCAATAAAAGTAAAAGTTGATACTGGGGCTCAAACATCTGCACTACATGCCAAGCACATAGAGACATTTAGAGTAAAGAAAAAGAAACACGTAAGATTTGAAGTTTCTCCTTTACCAGAAAGACCTAACTTAACCATTTCTTGTTCTGCTCCTCTAATAGATAAAAGAAAAGTTACCAGTTCCAATGGAGAGTCTGAAAATAGATACATTATTAAGACTGTATTAGTACTGGGTATAAAAGAATGGGAAGCAGATATCTCTTTAACTGACAGAGAATCAATGCAATATAGAATGCTTTTAGGAAGATCTTCTTTAGATCCTGAAGTGATAGTTCATCCAACTGAGAGCTTCTTATTAGGTGGATTAGACAAAGGGGTTTACAGAAAGAAAAAAACAAAGTCGCTTAAATCTAGAAGAGCTCTCAGAATTGCGCTGTTGACCCGAGAACCTAATAATTACTCCTCTAAAAAAATTAAACTAGCAGGAGAAGCTCGAGGTCATGAAGTAGAAACAATTAATACAACTAGATGTTATCTAGATGTAGACATGGACAACCCTCAAATATATTACGAAGGTAATCCTCTCCCAAAATACGATATTGTAATTCCTCGAGTAGGAGCATCTATTACATCCTATGGGCTGGCTGTCACTAGACAGTTTCTTTTAACAGGCGCTACTTCACTGAATGAACCGCAAGCAATTGCTAATTCCAGAGATAAATTAATGGCACATCAGCTCTTAGCTTCAGCAGGAATTGATATACCTGTAACTGGATTTGCATCTTCTTCTAAAGATACTAAAGGAATTATTGACACAGTGGGCAGTATCCCTCTAATCATAAAATTAGCTGAATCTTCTCAGGGTAGAGGCGTAATTTTAGCGGAGACAAAGAAAGCTGCAGAAACAGTCATAAGTGCATTTAGAGGATTAAAGGCCAATTTCTTAGTTCAAGAATTTATTGCAGAATCTAAAGGCGAAGATATTCGATGCCTGGTCGTTGGAGGTAAGGTAATTGGTTCAATTAAAAGAATTAATAAAGGGGATGATTTCAGATCAAATATACACCAAGGAGGAACTGCTGAAAAAGCTATCTTATCAAGAAAAGAAAGGTCAGTTGCAGTAAGAGCAGCCAAGGCTCTTGGTTTATCTGTAGCAGGAGTAGACATACTTAGAAGCAAAAGAGGACCTTTAGTTTTAGAAGTTAATAGCTCACCAGGCATACAAAGCCTAGACCAAACTCTTGAAATAGATGTTGCGGAACAAATTATAATTTTCTGTGAATCCCAAATCTAAATTAGTACCCAGATGGGAAGCTAACTTCTGAAAGCCTTGTTTATAGGGGTTTAAGAAATCTGGTGTTCCCAGGGTAAGTTGATGCCTCTATTTAAGTTTAGTTGGCGACTTCTTTCCAAACGAAAAACTTCGTCACAATAATAAAACTTAAAATTATCCATATGCCAATTCCTAGAGTTGTTGTATTTAAAATCAGCAAAGATGTTCCGTCATTAGCAATATCTCGCAATCCAGTAGCTATAACACTCAAAGGAAGGGCGTGAGCAAAAGGTTGCATGAGTTCAGGCATAGAGCTGATTGGGAAAAAAACACCTGATAATATTAATTGAGGAAAAATAAACGCACTAACCATAGGTCTAATAGCTTCTTGAGTTTTGGCGATACTCCCCAAACAAAATCCTAGACAAAGAAAGATAACGGTACCAAGTATGACCATGCCGTAGAGTGAGTAGAAACTACCTACAATTTTTATATCTAAAAGAGTTATGGCAAGACCAAGAACAACTGAGATTTGTACTAGGACAATTGCCATTCGAGCTAGAACAATTGAAACAATAAAATCTTTGGGTTGAATGGGGGTTACAAAAAGTCTTTTTAAAATTCCTCTACGCCTGTATTCGACTATATTGAAACCGCTGCCTGCAAGACTTAGATTCATCAGCATGAAAGCCAATAGTCCAGGAAGTAAGAAATCTATGTAACGTTGCGGCCTAGCTTTAACATCTTCAATCTTAAGTCTAAACATGGGCTCAACATTTCTTAACTCTCGCTCAATAGAAAGCAAGCTTGTGTTAAGAGCTTCTTTAATAGCCCCTAATTGTCTTACTTGTGAAGCATCCAGCAACAACCTTAATTCTCCTGTTTTCTCGAGGTAATCAAAGTTTTCAGGTATAACGATAATGGCTGTTTGATCTCCCAAGATTAACTGTTCTTTAAGATAAGATTCTTCTCCTTCTGTCACATTGAAGAGCGGATCACCTGTAACTAGTTCGGAGAAGTTCTTGGATACGCTATTGGTGGAATTATTTACTAGACCTAAATTTATAGGATCTGATTCTCCTCCTGAGAACAGGAAAGCTCCTATAAAGACTAGTGGAAAAAAGAGACTAAACAAGATTGATTGACGATCTCTTAAGAAAATCTTTAGAAATACTTTTGCTAGATGGAGTTGTAAACTTGTAAACATCTTAATCCCTAAGTTTATGCCCGGTAAGAGCAAGGAATACATCTTCAATATTTCCGTGTAAAGCTGCTTGCGGTGGCTCTGAAGCATATTTCTGAATTAAGCCATGTGGAGTGTCTTCCGCAACTAATTTTCCTTGATCCATAATCGCAATGCGATTGCATAAGTATTCTGCCTCCTCCATGTTATGAGTAGTTAACACTATAGTCATACCTGCTGCATTAAGGTCTTTTACTAGATTCCAGAGATTGCGTTTTGCTTGAGGGTCCAAACCTGTAGTAGGTTCATCTAAAAATAGAATCTTGGGATTGTTAACAAGAGCACAAGCAATTGAGAAGCGTTGCTTTTGACCACCAGAAAGCTCTTCAGGCTTGGCTTTTGATTTATCTAAAAGGTCTACTTTTTTTAATAAGCTGGCAGAATCAATTTCTTGAGAATAAAGCTTACCAAAAAGAATAAGTAGTTCCGTTAGATCAAGTCTGTCAAAGTATTCGTTAGCTTGGAGTTGAACACCAATAATTTCTTTTACCTTAAAGGCATTGCTACTTACATCTAAGCCATCGATTAAAGCAGAACCACTATCAATATCGTTTAGACCTTCCAGCATTTCAAGAGTTGTAGTTTTACCTGCTCCATTGGGACCAAGGATTCCGTAGACCTCACCAACTTCAATGTTGAAAGTAATTCCATCTACTGCATTGAACGATTCTTTTTTATTTCCTGGTTGAGGATAAGATTTGTAAAGATTTCTAACTTCAATGATATTCATAAAATGTTTTATTCAAAAAGCTAATCATTACATCTAATGCGGGCGGAGCATTTACCTCAAATTTATTACCTAAAAAACCGTTGGAATTCGAGTCTAAGAAAGCATGACCTTGACCTTGATATTCCCAATATTCAGCATGGTGTCCTGAAGATTCTAATTTTTCCTTATAAACTTTTACTGAATTAGGAGTGACAAGCTTGTCTTTACTACCAACAGTCAATAGTTGAGGAGGTAACTTGCGCTCACTAGCCATAGGTATATTAAATGAAGGAGAAACAGCCTTATACATTTCTGGATGGTCTACTGCATTAAAGTTGTTACCGAAAATACCCCTTGGTAATGATCCTGAAATTAACCAGAAAAAGTTCTTCATTTTTTCAAATCCCTTTAAACTCGATGTATACATATCGTAAGCACCATAACTTAATATGGCAGCTTGAACTTCCAAACCATTTTCTTTAGCCACTTCTTCTGCCGTTTTTCCTTCAGGTATATAAGTTGGATGAAATCCTTGTGATGTAGTTGTAAATCCTTTGGTACTAAGCTTAGTTCCCATATTGACAATCATTGCTGAAAGATGACCACCTGCACTATCTCCGGTTACAGCAAGTTTTGTTTTATCTCCTTGATAATTGATAATATTTTCTTTAATCCAAAGGATTGATCCAAAAACATCCTCTATTATTTGATTTAAATTAATCGTATTACCCTTGTCAGCTAACAAACGATAATTTACGTTACAAACAACATACTCGCCGTTAGTTACGAGGTACTTGGACATTTGATCCATAATGGATTTGTTCCTTATTAACCACCCTCCTCCATGAAAAATAACCACAACTGGATAAAATCTTTTTCCTGAATTTGGAGTATATATATCCATCGTAAGGTCGAAACCTCCTGGAGATGCCCACAAAATATCCTTGATTACCGTGTACTTAGATGGATCATTATTGGCCAGTAACTCAGACTTCACTAGTCCAGAAAAAAGAAAAGAAAGACCTGATAGGATTAAGAAAATCTTTTTCATTAGATTTTATTTAAACTTTCCCATCTTTTATGTCGAAGATGTATTTTTTTAATCTGTTATTTCTGACCTTTGCGACCCTGATTAGTTGAGGTCAGATTACCTGACTTGGATGGGTTTCCTTTTCGGTCTTGATTCCGATTCTGAGGTTCCCCTTTAGAAATACCGAATTTCTTTTTATTAAAGTTTTTTGCCATTAATCAAAACTCTCCTCATGTATTTTAAAGTATAACTTCTTTTTTGGTCTGGTCTGCTTCTGTCTCCCATGATAGCCATTCCAGGTATCTTTATCAGCGCTATCTACTTCATAAATTAAATCTTCATCTGAAGCTAATACTTTTCGTTTTTTCATTCTACATTAGGATCCAGGCGAAGAATTTGCCGCTTTGGTGGAAATCCCATCATAATTTTTACAGGAAGACGTAAAGGGAACCCACCAGCCACCATTTCAAATTCATCTCCCTCAACTGGCACTGCTACATAATCCTTAACTTCTCCATCAATTTCACCTTTTACATTAGGATTTTTAATTGCTTCTTTGTACCAACTTCTAGGCCAGTGATGAGCAGAAACATAGATTTTCCCATCGGTGCTATTAAATCGAGCAAGCATTCGATCAGATGACTGCCCTTTGTCATCGGTTGTTGTAATGACAATCATTGGTATGCCACAGCCTTGACCAAAACCGGAACATCCTCCTTCGTCCTCAAATGAAGGTTGGTTATAGCCAAGAAGTACTGTTTCGAATAACACAACAAGGACTACATAAACCGCAGCTACAATTCCTAACCATTTAAATACTTTCATAAGTTTCCTCTACCTGTAACTATACCAAACTAAGAAAGTTCTTCCATGACGTAGGCATTAGTCTGCAGTAGAAATAACCTCATATAAAAACACGATATTATCGTAAGAAGGTGCGTAAACCTCTGCAGCAAAATCTAATTTGTTTCTTTGGTCTAAATTAAGAGGAATTGACCTATTAATTGGATTGATCTCTCCTTCATATTCAAATCCTGCTATCTGAATACCGCTGACCCAAGCAATTTGTGTAATTACATCTTTTTGGAACTTCCCTTCTCCATCATTAAGGAAAATTGTAATTCCTGGACACTGAGTAGGAGAATTAGATGCAGTTTGATCAAAAATATCTAAGTCCCCATCTCCTTCAAAATCTCTAATAAAAAGGGGGCCTTCTCCATAAGTCTTACATTCGTAAGTCTCATCTGGATCTTCAAAATTTACAGACCTATCTTGATTAGGCAATCTGGTTAAACTTTCATCAGAAAAATTCCCTTCCCCATCATTTATGAGTATCTGTATATATCTTCCAATGTAATAAGGGTTTGCTCTTGTGGTTCCGATAACAATGTCTAAATCTTCATCTGAATCAATGTCTGCAGCCTTAGCATAATTAAACTTAGTTAGACCACTTCCAAAAAAACCTTCAGGCAAGACTCTAATCTCCCAATCTTTAATTTCCAGCAATGAATTACTTAAAGCTATCTCTGGTTTTGGTGGATTGGGGTTAAACTCATCGTCATTCCAAAGCATCACAATATCTGCTAAGCCATCACCATTAAAATCTTCCATTAAAGATGACATGACGTACTGATATTTTGACCAGTCTCTCCAATCAGCGGGTAATTGTTCTGAGATGTTAGTGAAACTTTGACCTAAATTGTTAAGAAATAGAGCTCTTCCAGCTAAAATATCAGGATAGCCGTCACCATTCACATCCCCAGCAGAGGCATCATGTGAAAATGAGGTTTCACCCTTATAATCAATTATATTTGAAGCATCTTTCATCAACCCATTGTCTGATAAAAGAAGTACATTTGGTTCTGAAAAAGAAGTATACGATCCGTCAGGGTTTCTCTTACTTAACCCCATGGATCCCACAAAGATATCGTCAATTCCATCTAGATTAAAATCTTCAACAACTATCCTGTAAGTCATGTGTCTTGAAGGAGGTTCTCTATCAAAAAAGAACTGGTGATCCTTTTTAAGCCTGCCTGTGCCATCATTCAAGTAGATTTCTACCTGGCTCTTAGTTGATTCTCTTTCAAGTGTGTGAGGAAAGACTGCCCAAGTTACTACTAAATCCTCATACCCATCTCCATTGAAGTCTCCGTAATTTGAATTGTGCATGTCGGAAGTAAAAATACCATCTTCCTCTGAACAATCATTAACTGTTGGGTAACAAAGGGTCTCTGTAAAAGGCTCATTGGTGTTTATGGCCTCAAATGAAAAATTAAATACTGCATAATCATTAGTTAAAAAATTTTCTGTATCAGTTTGGCCGAGTAAAGAATAATTTTCTATTCCATGAGGATAAACCTTAACTAAGATAGTTTTACTTACTGTAGTGCTAATGCCAGAAGAATTAATTGCCTTAACTTGATATTCAAAGAGAGTATCACTAAAAACTATAGGTAAGAGAACTGACAAAGTGCTGTTGTTTGAAGAGATTAAAGTTAAGTCATCCGAAATTAATTGAAGACTTAATATTGAAGAAGGAGAGTTAGCCTTAATTTCTATTACTGAATAATCATAGGCTTCATTTACCGCTTCGATAACAAAATTAAATGGCTCTGGTGATTTATCTGAACTCCCACTTCCGCAAGAAACAAGAAAAATAATTAGTAGAATCAGTTTGATTTTATTAATTTTCATTCGTTACGACGCAGAGAATATGGCTATATTTTTGGAAGCGAGCCTCTGAAATACCTATTCTATCAAGGTTTCAGAAAGCTGGCGTCCCCTAGGGGATTCGAACCCCTGTTGCCAGGATGAAAACCTGGTGTCCTAGACCAGACTAGACGAAGGGGACACTTGATTTAATGCGGCATTGTAAGAAGCATGGACCTTAAGGTCAAACCCTATTCCACTGAAGCGTAATCGCTCTTACTTCTAAAATAAATAGTTAAATAGATGAAAACAGAGCTGATTAAAATGCCAGCCCAAAACTCAGTCATACCAAACAACAACGGAATATCACTAAGTTCAGCTACTCCCAGAGATTCGTATTCTTTAGGGAACGAACCTGCTCGTGACCAAGGCTGCACTCTTTCAAATAAGGAATCCAAAAAAACTGATGAAGACAAAGAAACTCCTTCCACTAAGACTACAACTACGGGTGGTAGTATTGCAGCTACCACAGGTTTTCGAGAATAAGCCCCAACAAGCATAATCCAAGTGATTATTGGGAGACTCCATAAGCCTTGTAACCAAAGGCTAAAAAGTACCCTGATCCAGTCAAGCCAAGGGTAGGCCTGCCAAGCCCATGTAAAAGGGACGATGTCTGAAACAGCAAAGTAAATAGATCCTGCTGTTACTGACACCAAGTGTAAAAACAACAAAGCCGGAATGACTAATAAAGGAGCTACAACTAGAGCGACTATTAATTTTGAAAAAACCGTAAAAGAATCTGAAACCGGTAAAGATCTCCAAAAAATAATACTTTTATCTTTTCTCTCATCAAAAAATGTACTCAAACTATAAGCAAGAACAGCAAAACCTAAAGCTATTACTAACGGAAAACCTAAAACAAGTAAACCAGCTCTTATAGCTTCTCTTCTCTGGTCAAATGTAGCTTCATTCATTGATTGAACTACCTCAGAGTCCGCAAAGACGTCTGTAGAAAATTTAAAATTCTCAGTGTTAACTTCAGTTAAACCCAAATAAACTAAAACTACGACCAGGGACATAAAAGCTCCAACTATCCATGGTAAATATACAAATCCCCATTTGTGCTCTTGCAACTCCCTTCTGATCACGGCTTTCAGGGCGTTCATTTATCTTCTCCCTCTTTATTCTTTTTCATTAGAGCAAGAAAAAGATCGGCTATTGCAGGAGGATGCACTTCTCCAAATTCTCTTAATTTTTCAGTCTCCACATTTTCATAGAGATAAACTGGTCTTCCCAGTTCCGTTCTTATGTAAAGCGGATTCAAGGCCTTAGCTTTCTCAATATTTTCAGCGTTGGGTCTAAGTTCAAGAAATTTTTGATTTAATTCGTCAATTGACCCACTCATTATTTCCTTTCCTTGATCCATGAATACTACGTCAGACAATACTCCTTCTATTTCTTCAACCTGGTGAGTACTAATGATAATGGTCTTATTTCCATCAAAATAATCTTCGATCAACTGTGAATAAAATTCTTTACGATAAGATAAATCTAACCCCAAAGTGGGTTCGTCTAGAACCAGCAATTCCGCATCAATTGCCATTACTATTGAAAGGTGAAGCTGCACAACCATTCCTCTAGAAAGAGTCCGTATTTTTGAACTCCTCTTAATATTTGTGTTGGACAAAATTTTTCTTGCTTTGCTCATATCAAACCTGGGATGAACTCCTTCCACGTATTTAAGAACTTGCCCTACTTTCATCCATCTAGGCATCACCGCCACGTCCGTTATAGAACAAACTCTATTCAATAGTTCGTGTCTATCTTTATTCGGGGAAAGACCGAGAACTTCTAGCTCCCCTGTCGTATCAACTAGACCCAGTACAGCTTGTAAAAAAGTAGACTTACCAGCCCCATTTGGCCCGATGAGACCCATTATTTGCCCTGAATGAACGTCTAAATTGAAACTCGCTAAAGCTGAGTTACCTGCATACTTCTTCTCGATATTTCTGGCCTTTATAACTGTATTTTGTTCCATCTTTATCTTTTATTAACTAATTCAACTAAATCTATATCCAACTGATCAGCTTTTCTTAATAATGCTGGCCAATCTCCTTTCAAGAATTTTTCTTTTTCGATCTTGAGTAATTGCTTTTTGGCAGGCCCAGTAACAAACATTCCTAGCCCTCTCCTTTTTTCTACGATCTTGAGGTCTACCAACTCTTGGTAAGCTTTTGAAACTGTTAAAGGATTAACTCCGCCCTCTACCGCCATCTGTCTAACAGAAGGTATTGGTTCTCCCACGTCTAAGACTCCATCTATAATCAACGAAACAACATGGTTTCTTACCTGCTTATAAATTGGTTGGTCGTTAGTCCATTGCATGGGAACACCTTCGTACAAGTGTATTAGTAAAGTAACACACTTACAAGAAAAACTACTTTTTTAACTTTTCCTGAATGGATGCAAAAACTCCTCTAAATATGTTTGCTTCCAAATGATCTAACTTAGACCTTTTAAAAAACCTTCTGACTCTGGTCAATAATTGTCTAGGATTATCAACTTTATAAAACTCTATTTCTTGCATCAGTTCTTCAAAATGCTCTATTAATCTTTCAACTTCTGCATTCTCTGCAAGCGGAACATCCCATTCTTGTTCTTCTAAAATACCTTCAACAGATAGGGCTTTTAATCTTATCTCATAAGCCAAGATCTGAATGGCTTGTGAGAGATTTAATGAAGTATATTCTTCGCTTGAAGGGATATGTACATGAAGATTACACAAACCAAGTTCTGCGTTTGTTAATCCTCTATCCTCTCTTCCAAATATAACTGCTATCTTACTTTTAGGTTGTTGACTTAAAGATAGAATTTTTTCTGCGGCCACTTTTGGAGTTACTATGGGCCAAGGAACTTTACGATTTCTGGCACTGGTACCAATGACGAAGTGAGAATCAGAAATAGCGTCCTTAAGAGTTTTATACACCTCAGCATTTTCAAGTACATCTGTTGCTGCTTTGGCCCTATAAAAAGCCTTTTCGTTAGGAAACTCTTTGGGCGAAACCAACCCCAATTGTTTTATGCCCATATTCTTCATGGCCCTAGCAGCAGCACCAATGTTTCCTGGATGGGTCGTTTCAACTAAAATAAACTTTATTGATTCTTCGATCAGTTTTAATGCTTTTTCTTTTTCAGGCATACTCATATTCTATCAGGCTAATTTCTAGCTTCTGATAGAATACGCAACCTTTGAATTAGCTATGGAACCAAAAGTAAACATCGCACTTGAAGCTGCTCGATCAGGAGCCAAAGAACTGCTTCGTTTTGCCGATGCAGTAGATGCGATGGATGTCATAGAAAAAGGGCCTGCTGACTACGTTACCGAACTGGATAAAAGGGTAGAAGACATCATCATAAGTTCTTTAAAAAAGACCTATCCCAGACACAGTTATTTATCTGAAGAAATAGGAAAAATAAAAGGAAAAGGTGAAGATGCTGATTCAGTCTGGATTATCGACCCACTAGATGGAACCACTAATTATATCCACGGATTCCCGTACTATGCGATCACCATTGCTTATGTAGAAAAAGGAAAGACCCTGCACGCCATAACTTTGGACGTCCAAAGACAGGACGAGTTCACCGCCAGTTTAGGCAAAGGTGCTTATCTAAATAATAGAAGAATTCGAGTGAGTAAAAGGAAAGGCATCAGAGGGGCGCTCCTTAGCAATTCTTCTCATAACACGGAAACAGGCAGGATTCGTCATGACAATATTGCAACTTTTAGAGCCCTTTATTCCCACGGCTTAACCATCAGAAGAACTGGATCTACTGCCTTAGATTTAGCCAATGTTGCTGCAGGCAGGTTAGATGGCTTCTGGGGTAGTGGTCTTGAAACTTGGGACATAGCAGCTGGTGGTTTATTGGTGCAAGAAGCAGGAGGCTTAGTGAGTAATTATTTTGGTGAAGTGGATTATCGAGAAGAAGGGAATATTCTCGCTTCAACTACTAAATGCTTCAAACCCATGCTCAAGGCAATAAAACCTTTTGCCAACATAGTTGAAGATTAAGGTAAATCGTTAAATTCTTCGTTCTCTTTTTCAGGAACTATTAGATGATCGCTGGTTAAACCCATCATCACTAAAGCGTTTGAGGCGATGTAAATCGAAGAATAAGTACCCACCACAACACCTAATATTAAAGCAAGCGCAAAATTCTTAATTAATTCTCCACCGAATAAATATAGAGACATTAATACTAATAAAGTAGTCAGAGAAGTAATTAAGGTTCTGCTTAACATTTGATTTAAGGACAGGTTGATGACTTCTTCTGTGTCAGATCCTCGCTGAATTCTTAAGTTTTCCCTTATTCGATCTGATACCACAATCGTATCATTTAGTGAGTACCCAATTACCGCCAATAGAGCTGCTAAAACTGTTAGATCGAAGTCTAAATTGAATAGAGAAAAGATCCCCAAGACAATTATTACATCATGAACTAAGGCTAATACTGCAGCGCCAGCAAACCTGGATTGAAACCTGAATGCAATGTAAAGCATCATCAAACCTAAAGCCAACAACATGGCTAAGCCTCCATCATCTCTCAATTCACTTCCAATCTGGGGGCCAACATACTCAATTCTTCTTAAATCAATGTCCTCAGAAGATTCCTGTCTTAAGACTTGTATGATTTCAGCTCCTAAAGTATCGCTGACGCTTCCTGGGAGTTTAATTAAAACATCTTGGGTGGACCCAAATAGCGCAACTTGAGCACCTTCATAGCCCGCGTTGGTTAAACTTTGCCTAATATTCCCCACCTCGATTTCATTTGGGTAATGCAGTTCTACTAAAGAACCACCAGTGAAATCTAATCCGTAATTTAATTGTTTTAGACTTAGAGAAAGAATTGAGACAGTGGCCAAAATAATGGAGACAGAAAGTGCGATCTTCCTCCAGGCCATAAAGTCTATATTGAAATTCATATCGCTAGCCTAGTTAAATTCTTCTTATTTCTGTATACAAGGTAGATGAATCCCCTTGTACCAAGAATAGCTGTGAACATTGAAGTTATAATTCCAATAGAAAGGGTGACAGAGAATCCTTTGATTGGGCCTGTACCAAAAGAGTAGAGAATAACCGCAACTATTAGAGTGGTTATATTTGCATCCAAAATAGTTAAAAAGGCCTTGTCGTAGCCTTGATCTATGGCCTGTAATGGTTCAGTGCCCTGTTTTAGCTCTTCTTTTATCCTCGAAAAGATCAAAACATTGGCATCAACGGCCATCCCTACAGTAAGCACAATTCCTGCAATTCCAGGAAGGGTCAAAGTAGCGGATAAAATGGACATGATTGCCACCAAAAGAACAATATTAGTTCCTAGTGCTAAGCTGGCTGCAATCCCAAAAATTCTGTAATAAACCAATGTAAAGAGAAGCACCAAAGCCATGCCTAGCTCCATAGAGAGTATTCCAGCATTGATATTATCTTGACCTAAGCTTGGTCCTACTGTTCTCTCTTCAACAAAACGCATTGGGGCAGCAAGGGCCCCTGCTCTTAGCAGTAAAGCCAACTCAGAAGATTCTTGAGGACTATCTAATCCAGTTATCCTAAATTGGGTTCCCAAAGCTGCCTGAATGGTTGCCAAGCTTATAATTTCTTTGGTTTCAAAAGTTTGTTGGACTTCTACTTGATTTCCTTGAGCATCTCTTTTGAAAGAAGTTTTATTTTTTTGTTCAACAAACAAGACCCCTAGCCTTTTGCCGATATTTCCCCTTGTAGCTCGATGCATTCTGGCCCCACCAGCACCATCTAAAGTGATGTTAACTTGCGGCATTCCACTCTCATCAAAGCTGGCTTGTGCGGTTGCTACCTGATCTCCACCAATTATTATTTGGTCTTGAAGTTCGCTTACTCCCATTCTTTTATCCCGATGGGGATAAGAAGTTTTTCTCGTTCTCGGTGTATCGTGTTCAGCTTCTAAATGGAATTCCAGAGTGGCTGTCTTGCCCAGAATTTTCTTTGCTTCTGCTGTGTCTTGAATACCAGGTAACTCAACGATGATTCTTTTCTTGCCTTGTCTTTGTACTATCGGCTCTGACACACCTAGCTCATTTACTCGGTTACGAAGAGTGGTTAAATTCTGATCTATTGCATCTGCTTCTATTTGTTCTATTTCTTGGTCAGTTAATCGCAAAGAGATTTCAAATTGATTCCCTACCTCTGTATAGCTAATAGCAAATTGTGGGTATTCGTCTTCTAGCAATTCTGTTGCCTTATCAAATACAGATTCTTGAGTAACTTTTAATTTTATAGCCTGATCTTTCTCGACGAACAAAGAGTTATATCGAATCTTTTCCTCTCTTAATTTTCTTCTGATATCCAGTAGGGTTCCATTTTGTCTGTTACTCAAAGCTGTCTTAGTGTCTACTTCCATTAAGAAATGAACACCTCCTCTCAAATCAAGGCCTAATTTCAAAGGTTCACCACCGATATTCTTTAACCACTCAGGTGTTGTAGGAGCTAAATTGAGTGCCACGATCAGGTCGTCACCTACTGTAGAGAAAAGTTTCTTAACTCTCAGCTGTTCTTCTGGTGAAGTAAGTCTAATTAGGGCATAGCTTTCATGTATTTCTACCTCAGGAACCTTATTCTCAGAGATATTATCTTCAAGAACTTTTGTTAATCTTCTTTGAAGCTTTAAGTCAGGTGACAGAGTGCTGTCGTTATATGAAATTTGAATTGCGGGATCAGGGGCATAAAGATTAGGCGATGCGTAGATTAATCCAAAACTTAAAACTATTAAGATGAGGAAATATTTCCAAATACCAAAAGGTTTCACAATGTTAATTAAATTGAGTTGATAGTTCCTTTTGGAAGCACATTAGAAACTGAACCCTTTTGCATCTTTACTCTTGTGTTGTCTCCAAGATTTATTTCGAAAAATTGATCACTTATTTTTGTGACTCTGCCCAACAGTCCTCCTGAAGAAACAACTTCATCTCCTACCTCAATGCCTTGGACCATTTCTTCATGAGCTTTCTTCGCTTTATTTTGGGGCCTTATCATCAAGAAATAAATTAAGACAAAGAAGCCTATTAACAGTAAAAAGGTTGGGTCAAATCCATTCATTTCATTTCTCTATATGGGGATAATCTGAATTATCCCAAGTATCTCTACATTTTTCTACGAAAGCTTCAAATTTATTCTCTTTAATAGAATTCCTAACTTCTTTCATCAAGTTCAAATAGAAATAAACATTGTGGATTGTATTTAAATTTGATCCAAGAAATTCCTTGGTTTTATCCAGATGAAAAAGATAACTTTTAGAAAAATTTTTGCATGTGTAGCAGCTGCAATTTGGGTCTAAAGGTTCCAGTGAATCCCGATTCTCAGAGTTTCGAAGCCTTACCACTCCTAAGGACGTATAAAGGTAACCATTACGGGCATGTCGTGTTGGAATAACGCAGTCAAACATATCTATGCCTTTCTGAACACAATTTAGAATATCTTTAGGGGTGCCCACACCCATCAAATATCTTGGAGAATTTTTAGGCATCTTTGAGCTTGTAAAATCTACTATGTGAAGCATTTCTTCATTAGATTCTCCCACAGATAAACCGCCAATAGCATAGCCCTCAAAACCTATATTAATGAGCTTTTCAAGTGATTCTTCTCTAAGGTCTTTAAACATCCCTCCTTGTGCAATTCCGAATAAACCAGACTTTTCCGAAGAAAAATTATCCCTGCACCTCTGAGCCCATCTCATAGATAAAAGCATCGATTCTTTTGCTTCTTCTTTTTTTATTGGAAATGGAGTGCATTCATCTAAAACCATAGCTATATCTACTCCGAAATCAGCTTGTAACTGCATGCAAGATTCGGGTGACAAAAATACAGAATCTCCATTCAAAGGGGAATTGAACTTTACCCCCTCTTCTGAAATAGATCTTTTTTTCGCTAAACTAAATACCTGATAACCTCCCGAGTCCGTCAAGATAGGTCGCTCCCATGACATAAAACCATGTAACCCTCCGTGCTTTTTGATTATATCTGTACCCGGTCTTTCCATAAGATGATAAGTGTTAGAAAGAATGATTTGGGCATCCAAGTCCAATAAAGATTTTGGTGAAAGCGTTTTCACCGCACCGTAGGTTCCAACTGGCATAAAGGCAGGCGTATCGATAATCCCGTGAGAAGTATTAATCTCCCCTAACCTAGCATCTCCGTCTTCGGATATAAGCTTAAAGCTAATTGTCATGATCTATTTAAAGTTAGGACTGATAAACATTGAATCTCCATAGCTATAAAACCGGTATTTTTTTCTTATTGCGTATTCGTAAGCCTTTTGTATCTTCTCATATCCTCCAAATGCACTCACCAAAAGAAGCAAGGTTGACCTTGGTAAATGGAAATTGGTAATAAGAGCATCCGCCACTGTGAATTTAAATCCTGGGTAAATAAAGATATCAGTTTCACCAGTAAAGGGCTTTAGAACGCCTTTATTTGCTTTTGAGATAGATTCTAGGCACCTCAGTGCAGTAGTACCTACACAAATTACTCTCCCCCCAGCATTTTTTGATTGGGTAATTAAATCTACAGCTTCTTGGCCAACTTCAATGGATTCCTTGTGCATCTTATGACCTATTATTGACATGTCTTTAATGGGCTTAAAAGTACCCATTCCTATATGAAGGGTTATTTTTGCAATATTGATCCCTTTGTTAGTTATTGAATCTAATAATTCATTTTCAAAGTGCAATCCAGCCGTCGGAGCAGCCACAGAAAAATCTTTTGAAGAATCAGCATAAACTGTTTGATATCTCTCAGAATCTAAAGGATTTGCTTTTCTCTTTATGTATGGAGGTAGTGGAACGCTACCGAACTCATTAATTATTTGCCTAGGAGGCTTTGAAAAAAATACTGTCCAAAGATCATCTACTTTTTCTAATAAAGATAAAAATTCTTCGCCTTTATAAATAAGAATCTTGTCTCCTTTTCTTAATGGAGCATTAGATTTTGTTTGCACTAAAGCTTTTTCTTCATCGATTATCCTTTCAATTAAGATCTCAACTCTTGCTCCCGTTTCTTTTTTTCCATATAACCTAGCTTTAATGACACTTGTGTCATTAATCACCAAAACATCTTCAGGCCTAAGAAGACTTGGTAGATCTTTAAAAGTTAGATCTTCAAATCCTTTTTTAATAACTAAAAGTTTACTGGAACTCCTCTCTTTCAAGGGAGAGGAAGCTATTAGTTCCCGTGGAAGTTGAAAGTTAAAATCTTCGAGTTTCAAATTATCTCCAAGTGGTACCGGAGGGGGGACTTGAACCCCCATGATTAAAAAATCGGGGGATTTTGAATCCCCTGCGTCTACCAATTCCGCCACTCCGGCAAAAGTCTTAGTAAAAAGTTTACTTTGAAAGGTTAAACTCTCTTCTTAAAATTATATTCTTGTATCTTATGTTGAGATTTTGGTTTAGGGAAAGGGTTTTTTCAGTAGTTAAATACTGCATTTCTCCCTTTATTAGGTTTGAAGTAGAATTTGAAGAAGGTATTTCAGAGAAGGATCTCAATAAAGTTAAAAACATTTATGCCCTTCCTAATAGGTCTATTAGCGAATTAGTTGCATTAGATAAATACACGAATAAGCTAAATGCTCCGTCTCCTAAAGAATATTTTGAAGAAACAAACTTACAGAGGTACATTTGCTTAATACCGCCAAAGTTCAACATAGGCGAGCAAAAAATTAAGAGATTCTTACCTCAAAACTTACCTGAAATACTAACTTTAGAAGATGATGAAGTAATCTTGGTACCTGTATCCTTTTATTGGGGTATCCACCCAGATAAGCAAAGATCATTTTTTAAAATAGCTTTCTCTCAATCTTGGGCTGTAAGTGGTTCTTTTAAGAAATTCTTTAGAGTGCTTTTGCATGGACGGACCTTAGTTATTAGGTTTAACAAACCTTTTATTCTCTCTGAACTAAAAGAAAGAGATAGAACTGTAGAAGAAAGCTCAAGACTAGTTAGTCGTTATTTAAGAGCCCTTTTTAGAAAGACAAAGAAAGCTGCTATTGGACCAGACATTTCTCATAGAAGAACTTTAGTTAGATCTTTAGCTAGAGACAAGGTAGTAAGAAAAGAGATAAAGGTTCAAAGTAATGGAGATCTTAAGAGAACAAGAAAGCTAAATAAAAAAGCATTTAAGTACGCAAATGAGATCTGTTCAGATATTAATTATCCAATTGTAAGAAATCTACAAAGAGGTTTGGGTTGGTTCTGGAATAAAAGATATGACGGTATTCAAATTCAAAACTTGGATAAAATTAAATCAATAGCGGATGAGAATGGTCTCATTTATGTGCCCTGTCACAGGAGCCATATTGATTACCTGGCTTTTTCTTACATTCTGCTAGAAAAAGGTTTGATGCTTCCACACGTAGCTGCTGGAAATAACATGAATCTGCCTATCTTAGGAACTATAGGTAAGGGCGGTGGAGCATTCTTTATGCGCAGATCATTCGCAAGTAACAAGCTGTATAGCCTTATCTTCTTTCAATATTTCAAACGATTATTGCAAAGAGGATCGTCTGTTGAATTTTTTCCTGAAGGCGGTAGAAGTAGAAGCGGTTTTTCCCTTCAAGCTAGGCCAGGCCTCTTATCCATGACAATACGAAGCTTTGCTAGTTTAAGCAATGAGAATGTTAAATTGATTCCTATTTATATTGGTTATGAAAAAATTATTGAAGGCAATAGTTATTTATCGGAATTATTGGGAGAACAAAAGAAAAGAGAGAGCGTTCTAGACGTATTTAAATCAATTAAGGACTTTAGAAATTTTCTTGGCAGTGTCTATATAAATTTTGGGGACCCTATAGACCTTAAAGATTTCCTCGAAAGTGAACTGGGTGAAAAAAACTATAAGATTAATTCACCTCTAGATCGACCAAGCTGGCTAAAAAAAGCTACTAATAACCTAGGTACAGAAGTGATGAGGGGTATAAATGAATCTGCCGTTGTTACTACATCAAGTTTGTTTTCTCTGAGCCTTCTCACTGAAACAACCCAGACCTTAGATTCAAATTCGATAAGTAAACGGATTGAAATGTTTATTGATCTTCTAAAAAAGAATGATGACTATAAAGACGTATGGCTGACAGAAGAATCTCCCAAAAAAGTAATCGCTAAAACAGAAGCTCTGGGATTAATTAACAGTCAATTGATCGGAGGAGAGAGAGTATTTAGACCGACTAAAAATGAAGCTGCTCTTCTTAGTTTTTATCAGAATAATATTTCTCATTATTACCTTCTCTATTCGTTAATCTGTCTGTCACTAAAGTATGTAGAAAAGTTGTCTGAAGAAGAAATTATAAGATTAACAAACCTTGTCTACCCATTCCTTCAAAGTGATGTTTATTTGCCTTGGAAAGGTGAACAAATCAATAAGGTTATTGCTAAAAATTTAAAGACATTAATTAAATCAGGTTTAATTGTTAAAAAAGACAAGGGTCTTTTAAGTAAACCAGAAAAAAATGGTAAGGAATATAGAGATTTCTGGGCTCTAAGCAATATCAGTGAACCTAGCATAAAGAGGTTCTATATTGTCATGAGTACTTTATGGAAAGAAGAAGGGACGGATGTAGTTGAACTCCAACAAAGATGTGTTGCAATCGCAAACAAACTCCAACAAATCGAAGGTTGGTTGTACACAGAATTCTCAGATGCTGCTAAATTTCAATTTTTTATAACTAAGCTCTTAGAAGACAGATATATAAAAGAAAACACAAGCAATAAGTTATCCGCTTCAAGAATAACTCAGAGGGTTCAAAAAGAATTCCAACAATTCTTTAACCAAGAATTTATGCATGAGGTCAATCAACTCAATTTAAGAGAATAAACGTCATAACGGACAACCCTCCCCTTTAAGGAGAAAGTCGGTTTTATGCCTCCAAGATTTTTAGCTTTTTTATGCCTTTTAACCACGACTCTGTCTTTGGCCTTTTTAAGGGCTACTTTAAACAATTCTTCTTCATCTGTTTGAACTGTTAAATCTCTAAGCGCCTGTACTTCTCTTTTTGCCTTTGATTTGCCTGTATTTTCAAACATAGGATCGAGGTAAATTGCTTCTGGTTTAAATTTTAAGCCTAAAAGAAATTTCTTTGCGTTGGAGCAGATGACATGTGTATGCATCAAATCAGGTAATGAATCTCTTGAATTTTTAATCCCATCTTCCAGAAGAACAGAAACCCAGGGAACTATTTCTATTAAGATAAGTTTTTCTACTAATGAACTAAGAACTAAAGCGTCTTTTCCTAGTCCTGCAGTTGCATCAATAATCACACTTGGCTTAGGAAGCCCTCTCATGGTTTTAATTAAGTTACTTTTTTTACTCTCTTTATTCCATTTTAAAAAATCACAGAAAATTGGCTGAGAAGTACCTGATAGTTCTTTTTTAAGGTAGATCAAATTTTCAGAAACCACTAAAAACGAACTTCCTGAAAAGTTTTTTTTCTGTTGTTTCAGGGATTCTAGGTTACCCGCAAAGGGAAGCTTAATCTTTTTAGCAAGCGTTAAGGCCTTTTGTTTTAACTGCTCATTGCTAGAAGCTACAAAAAGAGTAGATTCTTTCATGTCCAGTACATTAAAAGCCATCCACCTAATAGCAATCTGTAAATTACAAAAGGAGTAAAACCAATTCTATCTATTAACTTTAAGAACATATCTATGGAAATATATGCAACCAAGAATGAAATAATTAATGCAATGGAAAGCTCAGTTCCATTATCCGTAATATCAATGAAGCTAACCCTTATGAGTTCAGCCAAAGCAATGGCTCCAATGGTAGGAATAGCTAAAAGAAAGCTGAATCTTGAAGCTGCAGTAGCGCTGAGTCCTAGAAATAAACCTGCTGTAATGGTGATTCCAGATCTTGATGTACCAGGAATTAAAGCTAAGCACTGAAATAGTCCTATGATCAATGCTTGTTTTAAGTTAACAGAATCCAAATCCTCTTTTCCCTTTCGAAGTTGAGCTGTGTATAAGAGTATTCCAAAAATGATAGTTGCATAAGCGATCACTTCGCTGTTTCTCAAGTTCAAGTTCACGAAATCTCTTAAAAGAAACCCCGACAAAAGAATAGGAATTACTGCAATTATTAAGTTAGTTGTTAAGTTATTTTCTTTACTTAAAAATTTATGGGAACCTAAATTAATTATCATTTTCTTTAGATCTGATCTGAAATAGACCAAAGCAGCCATTAGGGTTCCAAAATGAACTCCCACATCAAAAATAATGCCTTGATCCTCTTCGCCTAAGAATTCACTTAGTAAGACTAAATGAGCTGAGCTGGAAACAGGAAGAAATTCAGTGAGCCCTTGAACTACTGAAAGTAAAATTAATTGAAGCGTATCCATTTACTTTTTAGTCCAGTGCTCCTCTCCAGAAAGATATACGGGCTCTAGATCTTTAGGATCAAGAGTAATTCCCTCTTTAAACCTTCTTTCGGCCTCTGTAAGAAGGTCTTCTGCATTTGGGTACCTTTCATAGACTTTGGGGTCAAAGTCCCTTAAATACTCTTCAACAAGCTGGCATCCGTCTCCTACAAAAAAAGAGCCTTGTGAAAAATTTACTTTTTTAAATTCATACAAGTACAGGGCTTTTTCAGAAGCTGATATTAAATGTTCTTCAGCGAATTCAAATTCGCCTACATAAATTTGTTCCATATGAGCGTTGATCAAAACAGTGACTTCTGCACATTTAAATTCTCTGTTAATACCTTGAGCTAATATCTGCATACTCGAAACAGAAATAGCAGGTATGCCTATGCTGTAAGCTAAACCTTGAGTAACTGAACAAGCCAAACGAGTACCTGTGAAAGAACCTGGACCGCAACCGACAGCAACAACATCAAGATCTTGATAAGTTAGGTTTATTTTATTCATTAGCTGTTGCATTAATATCAACAACTTTTCAGTATGCTGTTGAGGTATCAATTCATGACATGCTACTGATCTCTTTCCATCAGATACAGCCAAAGAACATGCATCACTTGAAGTCTCTATAGCCAGTATGTTGGGCATCAACTATTTTTGATCTTATCCAGTATGAGATCAGAAACATCAACAGGAGACCCTGTTCCTGATATTTTTAGGTAATTTAAGTTTTCCCTTTGGGCTCTTTCAGAATAAAAATCTATTAATGGCAATGTCTGAGAACGATAAATCTCAAGCCTGTCTTTCACAGTCTCTGGTTTGTCGTCTTCCCTTTGAATAAGAGGTTCACCAGTAAGATCATCTATATCAGCTTCTTTTGGGGGATTAAATTCTACGTGATAATTCCTGCCTGAACCTATGTGCACTCTCCTACCTGACATCCGATCAATTATGACTTCATCTGGAACATTAATTTCTATTACTAAATTTATCTCAATAGAATTGTCATCTAGGGCCTTTGCCTGTGGGATGGTTCTAGGATAACCATCAAATAAAAAACCAGATTCACAGTCTTTTTGGGCTATTCGTTCAATGACTACTCCTACTATGACTTCATCTGAAACTAAGATACCTTCATCCATCAATTTTTTAGCTTTTTTGCCTAAATCTGTCCCTGCATTAATAGCGTCTCTGAGCATATTACCCGTAGAAATATGCGGTATATTGAATTCTTGGCAAAGTACTTCAGCTTGCGTTCCTTTCCCAGCTCCAGGAGGCCCCAAAAGAATAATCTTCATTTACCTTCTCCTATAACCACGGCTAAGGAATGGTCCTTGGTATCAGAGATGCTTAACTTAAAGAATTCGTAACCATTTTTATCAGCTCTCTTTTTTGCTGCTCCAAGAAGATTTAAGTAAGGTGAACCGTTGTCTTCCCTCAGAACTTCTATGCTCTTTAGGGAGACCCCTTTAGTAAAGCCAGTTCCTAACGCCTTAGAAGCAGCTTCTTTGCAAGCAAAATTATTGCTAATAAAAGAAATCTTTTTATGTAAGGAAGCTTTACTTCGATATTCCTCTTTTTCCTTTTCTGTTAACACCCTTTCTATAAATTTATCGCCGAACTTAGATAAAGCATTCTTGATTCTTCTTTTTTCTACTAAATCTGTTCCAATTCCTTTAATCATAGCTAACTTCCTTGAACGGAGAGGTACTCCCTTATCTTTATAGATTTATTGCCAAGATGGAAGTCTATAGCTTCCCTCATAATTTGTTTAGATGCCAAAAGAGCATCTGGGCTAGTTAAGTCTCCTTTTGAGAAGTTAATGATATCTTTTCCGTTGTAACAATTCTTTTTATCCGAAGAATCTTTTAAAAGCTGGAACCCTATTATGGGATCAAAAGCGTACCTATTCTCCTCCTTAATCTCATTATCTGAGTTGGCTTCAAATTTTAGATCAAGGCCATAACCAATTTCTTTTAAAAGGTTAAGTTCGAAGAATCTGAGATGGGTTCCTAAGTCCTTCTTGCCTAAATGTTTTAAAAAGTCACATACCTTTAAATAATGATTAAAAATTTCTGGATGAGGGTCTTCTTTCTCTAAAAGTTTGATTAGTAGCTCATTTAAATAAACCAAAGAATTGAAGTTTTCTGAAGAAGGATCAAAGTATGTATTAATTTCGCAATGAGTTAGGGTTTTAAGATCTCCTTTGCCTCGACAAGATATTAGAAATAAACATGAGGGGGTCTTGATTACTCCTATTTTACTTTTGGGTCTTTTTGCTCCCTTGGCGACAAAAGAAACTCTCCCATGATTTCTAGTGAAGCTTTCCACAATTAAACTGGTTTCTTTATAAGGCCTTGTATGCAAAACAATTGCGGGCTCAAGGGTTAAGCTCTTAAACAACCTTATACCCCATGAAATTCAATGCACTTCGGTCATTTGTCCAATCTTTCTTAACTTTAACCCAAAGCCTAAGCATAACCTTATTGTCTAACATTCTTTCCAGATCCTTTCTAGCAGCGGTACCTATAGCTTTTAGGCGTTTACCTTGTTCTCCTATAACTATGCCTTTTTGACTGCTTTTCTCAATGTAAATTGTTCCATCAATGGTTATTAACTTGTCCTCTTCTTTAAAGCTATCGATAACAACTGAAAGTCTATATGGAATTTCGTCTCCCACTCTAGAGATACATTTTTCTCTAATTATTTCACTTGCCAAAAATCTTTCTGAACTGTCTGCTATTTGATCTTCAGGATAGAGATGATCGCCAACGGGCAATCTTTTTGTTATCTCTTTTTCCAAGATATCAATATTTTTCCTTTTCAATGCTGAAATTGGGATGACTTCTAAAAATGGAAACAGTTTTGTGACCTCTTCAACAAAGGGGATTAACTTTTCTTTCTTTGCAACTTTATCTATTTTGTTGATAACCAGCATTACTTGATTGTCTTTGGTAGATACTTGGCTTAATAAATGTTCATCCGTCTGGGAAAAATTTAAAGCATCTACTACAAAAAGAATTATATCGACTCCTTCGATTGAAGATAAAGCTGTCTTGTTCATAAATTTGTTTAATGCCCTTTTATGGCCTTGATGAAAACCCGGCGTATCCACATAAATTATTTGATTACTTCCTTCGGTCTTGATGCCTAAAAGCCTTTGTCTAGTTGTTTGAGGTTTTCTTGAAGTAATTGAGACTTTTTGTTCTACCAACTGATTTAATAAAGTTGATTTACCCACATTTGTTTTCCCTATTAAGGAAACCATGCCTGTTTTTTTTGTATTATTACTATTCATTCTTGAAATGTTCTTCTAATAATAATTTAGCAGCTTCCTGTTCAGCAATTTTCTTAGTCTTTCCCTTTCCAATAGAAGATATTGCTAAATCATCTGAGCTGCATGAACTCACAAATCTGTCATCATTATATTTTGGCCCATGATCCACCAATTGATAAGTGGGTAAAGGGAGACCTTTTTTTTGTAAGATTTCCTGTAGATGTGACTTTGAATCTCTGGAATCCAAGTCGGGTTGTAGGTTTGCAAACTTCTCAAAGTAAAGTCCATCAAGAAACTTTTTTGTATTTTCTAGTCCTGAGTCTAAAAAAATTGCCCCTACAATTGCTTCTAGAGCATTACCGATGATTGAATTATTTTCAGTAGATTCCCCCTTTCCTAATCTTAGTTCTTGAGATAAACCTATCCCCAAACCCAAACTGTTTAAAAAATTTCTACTTACAAGTGAGGCTCTTAACTGAGTTAATTTCCCTTCTTGTAGGTCAATATAGGTTTCGAAAAGCTTTTCTGCCACATAAAAATTAATAATGGCATCTCCTAAAAACTCAAGCCGCTCATTGTTATTCTTAGAAGCACTCTTATGGGTTAGAGCTAAATCTAAAAGCGCTTTATTATTAAAATCAGATTTTAGTTTCTTAAAATTAGAAGACACAAGTAGATTACTGAATACGTTTATTTCGTTGAAAGTGTGGGAGTTCAGTGAAAGAACCCCAGTGCAACCAAATAAATTCACCTCTTCCGATAAGGTTTTCCTTTGAAAAATAGCCCCAAGCTCTACTATCCAAACTGTTGTCTCTATTGTCACCGATTACTAAATATTTATTGGGAGGTACATCCCAGACAAAATTTTCATATTCAGAAATTCCTAAAATTCTCACAATGTGGTCAATATCATCGATGGTTTCCAAATAAAGGCTTTCTTCACTACTCTTATCCAAAAGTTCCTGCTTAACTTTATTTCCATTTATAAAAAGCTCATATCCTTTTATTTCAATTCTGTCTCCTGGAAGTCCGATTACTCTTTTAATGTACTTAATTCCTAAGGTAGTGCATCTAGCTTCTTGTAGTGAAAGAAATCTACTTAAGAAAATTTGGCTGTCTCGGATTGACATAGAAGTTAGCTCTGGTCTAGCTTCTTCAGGTGTTGAATCACACAAAGTATGAGGCGGTACAAATACTGCAACCTCACCTCTTTTTGGCTCTTTTTCCTTAGAAACTAGCTTATTTATTGCTGGTAGTCTTATTCCATAAGCAAATTTATTAACTAGCACAAAGTCTCCTACTTGCAATCCAGGCTCCATGGAGCTTGAAGGAATTTGGTAAGGTTCATAGGCAAAAGATCTAATGCACAGAATTACAAGTAAAATCCAAAAATAAGATCTACTCTCTGAAATTAAATTTTTCAGTTTCAGAATTAACCCCGCAACCCAAGATAACCCAGCAAAAAGAGTTGCTATGGACAGGACTAATCCAAAATCTAAATTTAATTGGAAAACTCTCCAAAGTAATAACAGGACAATGATAAACATTGCCCCGCTTGCTATCTGGGTACCAATCTTATTTGGGTTGATAGTAAAAAAAGTCCAAGCAGAATAGCCTATAAGGCCTGAAATTATTAGAAGTATTAGTATCTGATCCATATCTTATAGTTAACGGGATTCCATCTCAGTCATTTACCCTTAATACCGTAAGAAATGCTTCTTGCGGCACTTCAACTTTTCCAATCTTTTTCATTCTCTTTTTACCTGCCTTCTGTTTATCGAGAAGCTTCATTTTCCTGGTAACGTCTCCTCCGTATAGTTTAGCGGTTACATTCTTTCGAAAAGCTTTTACTGTCTGTCTCGAAATTATTTTTCCGCCTATGGCAGCTTGTATAGCAACATCAAATTGCTGTCTTGGAATAACTTCTTTGAGGGACTCAGTTAGTTGTCTTGCTTTGGCTTGAGCAGCTAATCTATGAACAATTATTGCCAGGGCGTCTACTCTATCTCCATTTAAAAGGATATCTAATTTGATCACATCTCCTTTTTCATATCTATCCAAAGAATAATCTAAAGAGGCATAGCCTTTGCTGACAGACTTAAGCCTATCAAAGAAGTCTATAACTATTTCACTTAAAGGAATGTCATAAACTAACTCGGCTTGACCCGCAACATAACGTAAAGAACATTGTCGTCCCCTTCTCCTATTACAGAGTGACATTACTGATCCTATAAATTTTTCAGGAACCAGAATGTTAGCTTTGGCTATCGGCTCTCTTATTTCCTCTATTTTGTTAGGTTCAGGTAAAGAACTTGGGCTTTCAATTCTTATTTCTTTTCCTTCTTTATCTAATATCTTGTAGGCAACTGTTGGGGCCGTGGTTATAAGATCAACTCCGTATTCTCTGTTTAATCTTTCAGAGATTATTTCCATATGCAAAGTCCCTAAAAAACCGCAACGAAACCCTGCCCCTAGGGCATCAGAATGCTCAGGTTCGTAGTGCAAAGAAGCGTCATTAATACATAATTTTTCAAGTGCATCTCGAAAAGATTCAAAATCGTCTGCACTTTGAGGAAAAAGGGCTGCATACACCTGAGGGTTAATTTCTTTAAATCCAAGAAGTTGTTCAGTATTGGAATTATATTTAATGATTGTATCCCCTACTGGAGCTCCTTTTATTTCTTTTATGGAAGCACACACAAATCCTACTTGGCCGGAAGACAGTTCATCTAATTCTTTCCTTTTAGGAGTAAATACACCTAGCTTATCAATTGAGTGTTTTTCTTTTTTAGAATGGACTTCTATCAAATCACCTTTTTTTAAAGAGCCATTTACCACTTTAACTAGAGATACCACCCCCAAGTAATTATCAAACCATGAATCTATGATGGAAGCCTGCAAAGGAGATTTAATATTTATTGAAGCTGAAGGAACTTCTTTAATGACTTTTTCTAAAACTTCTCTGATACCTATACCCTCTTTCGCACTTATACATGGGGCCGAAGAAGCATCTATGCCTATAATTTCTTGTATTTCTTTCTTTACTCTCTCTGGATCTGCTTGATCGAGGTCTATTTTATTTAATACAGGAATAATGTTGAGTCCTTCTTCAATTGCATTAAAACAAGTTGATAAAGTTTGAGCTTCAACTCCCTGAGAAGCGTCTACTAACAGAATGGCTCCTTCACAGGCCGATAAAGACCTTGAAACTTCATAAGAAAAATCAACATGCCCAGGAGTGTCAATTAAATTTAATTGATAAGTTTCACCATTATCAGCTAAATAATTCAAATTGACCGTCTGAGCTTTAATTGTAATGCCCCTCTCTTTTTCTAGGTCTAGAGTGTCTAAAACTTGATCTGACATCTCTCGGTCAGTTAAGCCGCCACAAAGCTCAATTATCCTGTCCGCTAGAGTAGACTTCCCATGATCAATGTGAGCAATAATAGAAAAATTCCTTATATCCATAAGTTTTAAGCGCTTTTCAGCTTATGATGAGTATAAAGGGTAACTATTTTGTTAGTTTTAAGCTACGAAATGTTTGTACGCCACCACGTACTATGCCAATCATTGTAACATCAGAGTTTTCTTTAGCTTTTTCTATTGCGTTGGAAAGATCTCTGCTGTTTCTTATTTTTTGATTAAGTAAATAGGTAATAATATCTCCCTTCATTATGCCTTGCTGAGCTGCCAAGCCCTCTGGGTTTACTTCAGTTATAAGAACCCCATGGCCCAGCTTCATTTCTCTTCTTTCCTCAAATGTTAGTTCTCTTACCACTACCCCTAAATCTCTAGATTTATTTCCCTGAGATGAACTGGCTAAGCTTAAATTGTCCGGTAGTTTGCCAACTTCTATTTTAATTTTTTTTGCCTTACCTTCACGTATGATATTTGCTTCTATTTTCGAGCCAGGTTTTATACTTCCCACTGTCTGCGGAAGATCTCCTGAGTACACTATTTCAGCTCCGTCAAACTCAACAATAACATCTCGAACTAGTAATCCAGCTTTCTCTGCTGGGCTATCAGGCATTACTTGGCTGACCAAAGCACCTTTAGGAATAGACATTCCTAGGCTTTTCGCAAAATCACTAGTTACTTCTTGTATGCTTACTCCCAACCAGCCTCTTGCAACTGATCCACCTTCTTTCAGTTGATTAACAACATCCATGGCGTAATCTATCGGGATAGCAAAAGAAACCCCCATATAACCTCCTGATCTTGTATATATCTGAGAATTGATACCCACTACCTTCCCTTCAAGATTAAATAAAGGGCCTCCAGAATTTCCAGGGTTTATAGCTACATCTGTCTGTATAAAAGGAACATAAGTTGAATCTGATCCGTTGGGAATACTTCTTCCTTTTGCACTAACTATTCCTGCTGTGACAGAAAAATTAAGCTGAAATGGAGAACCAATAGCGACAACCCATTCCCCCACTTTTAAATCATTAGACTTTCCTATTTTCACTACAGGTAAATTCTCTGCCTCTATCTTTAACAAAGCTAAGTCTGACCTTTCGTCTGAGCCTATCAGTTCAGCCTTATATTCCCTGCGGTCACTTAAGCTCACAATAATTTCATCGGCATCATCCACTACATGATTATTGGTTAACAAATATCCGTCCTCAGAAATAATAAAACCTGAACCTCCAGACCTTACCTCCCTTTCTCTTTGACCTTGGCTAGGCGGTTCTCCAAAGAATCTTTTGAAGAAATCATCATAAAAGGGGTCATTATTAAACCCCCTTGAACCATACCCCCTGCTCTTTACTGTCTTGCTACTGCTAATATTTACAACCGCAGGAGAAGAAACTTCAGCAAGTTCAGAAAAGCTTGGTAATTGGTTGTTAGCACTTTGTATGTTTAAAGACACTAAAAGCGTAAACAAAGGAAATACAGCTAAAAATTTACCCATAATATTAAGTTTAAAGTTAGTTTAGTTTGTTAAAGGAAAAGTTTGCATTTCTTAAGATTTGAGACTTTTGTTCTGATGAAATATCCCCACTTACGGAAATAATATAAACGCCATTTTTTGTTTCTAAGTAAGCCAGTTTAGGTGCTTGGGCATTCCTTAATTCAGGTAATGCTGTAGAAGCAGGTGACAAACTAACTCTAAAGGTTTTTCCGTTTGAAGGAAATCTATAATTTGCATAAACCTGACCTTTTTTTCCTGCATTGAGATCTTGTAAAGTTACATTCATTCCAGTTAGCGCTTTATCCAACACCTGTATAGCTTGAGGACTAGAAATAGCATCAGCAATTTGTTTTGAAGCCTCAGAGGCAAACAGCTCTTCTGGAGATAGACTAGTATCTACTGTATTAAAGACTCCTAAAGAAAAAACTATTGCTAAGCCCGCTGAGGCTGCAGCAGCCATAGATAAATAAGTCTTATTTATAGAAATTGCTTTTTTTGGTTCTTCAACATGTTCACCCAGCTCTTTAGCTACTCTCATAGAAATATCCCTATCTAAATAACCTAAAGATTGATCTTTAAGTCCAGATTTAGCTACCTGAAGCTTCATCCAGTAATCTCTAAACTCTGGATTAGCTTCAATCTCTTCCAGAACTCTTCTGACTTCAAACTCAGAAAGCTCTCCATCTACCATTGCAGATATTCTTTCTTTTATTCCTTGATTCATATTCTTTTTGATCCTTTGGTTAATTCAATATTACTATTTAATAAAGGGAAGATTTTCTCTTGAATTATTTCTCTACCTCTAAAAATTCTTGATCTTACTGTGCCAATCGGACAATCTAGTACTTTAGAAATCTCTTCATAGCTCAGTCCTTCAAATTCTCTTAAAGATACTGCTGTCCTGATATCTTCAGGAAGGTTACTTAAAGATTCAAAAATCACTTCCCTCAAGTTATTGGCTTGTAGTATCTCTTCAGGAGAACTTCCTCCAGGTATATCAAAAATATCTATCTCTTCTGAAGAGAATACTTCTGATTCTAAGAGCTCATTTTTTCTTTTTTTAGAAATTAAATAATTCTTTGAAGTGTTAGAGGCTATTCTATAAAGCCAGGTATAAAAAGCGCTTTCTTCTCTAAATGAATCTAATGATTTGTAGGCTTTTATGAATGATTCTTGGGCAACATCCTCAGCTGTTTGGATGTCTTTTACGAATTTCATAGCTAATCCTATAATCCGAGATTGATATTTAAGAACTAAGAGATCAAAGGCCTTGTAATCGCCTCTTTTAGCTCTTCTAACTAGGATTAGGTCTATATCCTTATTGCTCTTTTTCACTTCAGCATTCATATCTTTTAATCAAGTAGACTTGTAAATTATCAAAAAGTTCTAGAATTTTATAATTTTTTAGCCTCTTAAAGCCAATACAAGACCTCCTCTAAGTCCAAGATTAAGATCTTTGATTAAAAAGACAGGGATTGTAACTAGTAATTCTTGCATGGTGGGGCTGTTTTCAAAATCAGCTCTAAAAGTCTCTAATTCTTCAGGTTGTAAAAGACTATTTGCGATTGAACCAGAAAAGTACACTCCGGAAGTTGCGCCCCAAATAAGAGCAATGTATTTGGCATAAGTTGCCAGTAAGTAAAGCATAAGTTTTCTGGTTTTTAAGCAGGCTGAATCAACCTTATTAACTAATATTTCTTCATTGGTGTATCCGGAATTTACGGAATTATTAAAACATTTATAGATATAGTTAATTCCTTTACCAGACATCAGGTCTTCAAAAGTTGGATTTCTTCCTCTGTCTTGCTTAAATTTTTTTAGTATCTCTTTTATATCTTGGGAATCTGAAGGGATATTCAGATGACCGCCCTCTGTAAAAATTATCTGCTTATCAACTATTCCTGCAAGTCCTAAACCTGACCCAGGGGAGATTAATACTTTAGAACCTTTTTTTTCTTCTTCGACTTCTCCTATTTTTACAACTTCTTCATCACCTAAATCTTCTACTGCATAAGCCTGAAGCTCTAGGTCGTTTATAACCTTAAGGCCTTTTGAAAAAATCTTATCTTTTAATGTTCTCTGATTAAACATGATATTGTTATTTGTAAATCTTATTTTTTCTCCTAATACCGGGGCTGCAACCCCTATTATGCCTCTAGTAGCTTTTTGCTTAATTTCTTCAAAATAAGCTTCAAATAAATGATCTACTGAAGAAAAGTCAGTCAGGAGGTATTCTTTTGATTCTATAAGAGTAGTGCCCTCCATAGTTAAGGCAATTCGAGCATTAGTAGCTCCCAGTTCAGCTATCAAAATACAATTACTTTCTTTCATGTTTCAAATAATCCTTAACTTGAATGACTATGTTATTAAACTCTCTTGGAGTTGGCTTTTCATTTATTATCCAATCCATCAGATCCATATCATTGTTTTCGAGTAATTCGAGAAAAGAAACTTTATCCTCTTGGTTTAATTTTGAAAATCTTACTTCAACAAAAGGTGTAAATACAAGATCTAACTCCTGCAAGCCTCTTCGGGAAAGAAAATAAGCCTTTTTGTATAAATTTGAATCCACTGTAGGTTTATAATAGTTTAGGTCTGGTATGGATAAAAATAAAATAACTGACCTTAATCATTTAAGTTTTTTAGAAATTAATGGCGAAGGAGCATTTGATCTACTCCAAGGTCAAATTACCTGTGATGTAAATAAGGTTGACTCAAATAATAGCTGTTTGGGAGCATTGTGCAATGTTAAAGGGAGAATAATCAGCTCCTTCATCCTCTGTCTATTGGAGAAAGGTTCTTACGGTCTTATTGGCCATCATGAAACCTTGAAAAAGACGGAAGAAGAGTTACAAAAGTATAGCCCTTTTTATGAGGTAGAGATAAATGAGAACTTGTCGTTTTCTTTCTTTGGCATAAACAAAGAAACATTTGAGAATACATATAACAAAAAAATTGTTTATCCAGACAATACTATTGAAATTAGGGGTTCTACTTTTATAAGCTATCTTGGCAAAAAATTCCTATTGGCCTTTTGCAATAAAGAGGGGGTGTCTGAATTTGAAAACCTATTTGAGCTTGATGCTAATAGAATTGATTGGAAACTCGATGAAATTCTTTGTCAAAATGTAGAAATATCTGAAGAAAACTCAGGTAAATATACTCCTCATGAACTTAATTATGACGTAAATAATAGAATTGACTTTGAAAAGGGCTGCTACACAGGTCAAGAAGTTGTTGCAAGAATGCATTATCGTGGCAAAAACCTCCCTCGCTTAAACTTAGCAGAAACTCCTGACTTAAATATCACTGAAAACATGACTCTTACTGATCAAGAAGATAAGAAAATAGGAAAACTAGTAAAAGTTGTTAATTTAGACAAAAAAAGTGTCTGCCTTGTCAGTGCAAAAGAAAAAAATTATGTTGGAGGGCCTTTTAAGATAAGAGAAACTAACTCCGTATTAAGTATTAACTGATTTATAAACCTTCCAATCGATAGGGCTAATACCTTTTGACTCCAGGAATTGGTTACATTTTGAAAAATGTCTATTCCCAAAAAACCCGCGGTGTGCCGAAAGAGGAGAAGGATGAACTGATTTCAAAACTAAATGCCTAGTTGAATCAATACTTTTTCCTTTCTGAGCAGCGTAACCACCCCATAACATAAAAACTATGGATTTTTTTTCGTTAACCATAGATATTACAGAATCAGTAAAAAGCTCCCAGCCTTTTGAAGAATGTGAATTTGCGAGTCCTTTTTCTACAGACAATATGCTATTTAGTAAAAGAACTCCTTGCTCAGCCCACGACTCCAGGCACCCACTTGAAGGAATCGACAAACCTAAATCACTTTGTAACTCCTTGAATATATTTTGAAGTGAAGGAGGTATTCTTACTCCTTCTGGCACTGAAAAACAAAGTCCGTGTGCTTGACCAGCGCCGTGATAAGGATCCTGACCAAGGATAACAACCTTAACTTTGTCTAAAGGAGTCAAGTTCAAGGCCTTAAACATATCCTCTCCTTTAGGAAATATTTTTTTCCCCCTTTTCTTTTCGCTTTGCAAAAAAAGTTTAAGTTCTTGCATATAACTTAACTCAAACTCAAGTCCTAATTCTTTTAACCAAGATTTTTCTAACTTTATGTTTTTAAATTTACTATTCATCGGCAATAATTTGGAGAAGTACTTAATGGTAGGAGAAAATAAGTTTAAAGCAAAATCTTAAAGTTTTTTATCCACAATTTCTGTGGATAACTCTTTGGATAACATTAAGTATTAAATAGATAGACCCTAACTTGGAGGTTTATCAGCAAATTGATCGAAATTTGATCTATTCTAAATTTATATAATAAAATCAAAGACTTACATAAATCGTACAATTTTTGTACTTTGGTCATGCTATTCTTTTTTAGCTCGAATATCTTAAAAGTTATGATGTGTAAAACAAAACCCAGCTTGATTACCTGAACTTGCATTACTTCAATGCACTTTTTCTTGAGAAAAGACAATGAGTTAGGTATTTTTATTAAATTTAGATGCTTTAAAAAGAAGGAAACTGTTAAGTTATTAACCTCACATTTATTATATTCTCAATAGAAGATAATTTATCCAAGGCTCTTTTATTTACGCTGTTTTCTATGTCTATCAAGTTATAAGCCAGATCCCCTCTGCTGACATTGGTCATATCAGCTATATTTAGTTCTAGTTCTCCTAAAGTTGTTGCTATTTGTCCTATCATTGCCGGTACGTTTTTATTTGTAATTGCAATACGGCTTTTTGTTGACCTAGGAAGATATACGTTTGGAAAGTTAACGGAGTTATTAATGTTTCCATTCTGGAGAAAGTCTGCTAGTTGCTGGACAGCCATAACTGCACAACTCTCTTCAGCTTGTGAAGTGCTTGCCCCTATGTGTGGTAACAGAATTACATCTCCTTGTTTGTTTGCTCTTTTAATCAGCTCAGGTGTTGGGAAATCAGTTATAAAATTTGTAAGGTAGCCTTTATCTAGGGCTTCTAAAATTGATTGATTATGCACAACTTCATGTCTTGCAAAGTTTAGCAAAGAAGCGTTCTTAGCATTTTGAAGTAGTTTAAGATTAACAATGCCTTTTGTTTTCTCTATAGCTGGTATATGTAAAGTTATAAAATCAGATCTGGAAAAAAGTTCTTCTATTGAACCTACTGGTTCTACTTCACTGGGTAATTTCCAGGCTGCCTCTACTGAAAGCGCTGGATCATAGCCAACTACTTTCATATCTAAAGCTACCCCCATTCTAGCTACTTTGGAACCTATAGCACCCAAGCCAACTACTCCTAAAGTTGATCCAGATAATTCTCTGCCTTTGAACTTCTTTTTATTCTCTTCCAGGAAGGGTTCAAGTTCTTCCATTTTTTCGATGTGCTTTAAATTATTTACAAAATTGATACTTGAAAAAACATTACGAGAAGAAAGCATTAAGGCGGCTAAAACAAGTTCTTTTACCGCATTAGAATTAGCACCCGGGGTATTGAAAACTACCACACCTCTTTCAGTACATAAGTCTATGGGAATGTTGTCAACTCCAGCTCCAGCTCGAGAAATAGCCTTTAGAGATTGATTCAAACTACTTTCACTTAGCTTGGTGCTTCTCACCAATACACCATCAGGGTCCTTAGACCCTTCGTCCAAAACACACGCTGTTTCCGATAAAAGATCTAGTCCCTTTGGAGATATCTTACTTAAGGTCTTGACTTTGTATTCAGCCATCTTCTGTTGCCTCGAAAAAGTGCGCAGGATAACATCATTTGATAGCTTTCTCGATGCATAACAAAAAACCCTACTTCTAGTGTTTTTGGATAGCTAAAAAAGACCCTTGGTCCTTTCTACTGCAGACAACCAATTGTTGTACTTTTCTTCTAGGCCAGCAATGTCTTTTTCTTCAGGAACAAATGATTTTCCGCATATCCAATTTGATTTTAATGACTCTAAATCTGGACATAGCCCTGAGTGCATACTAGCTAAATAGGAAGCTCCTAGTGCAGTTGTTTCAATAACTTTAGGCCTTAAAACTTTAAGATTCAAAATATTGGATAGCTGCTGCGAAAACCAATTGTTTGCGGTCATCCCTCCGTCAACTCTTAATTCTGAGAAGTTAGCTCCATCACTTTCCATAGCACCTATTAAATCTCTTGTCTGAAAAGCAATTGACTCTAGAGTTGCAGCGGTTAAATCTGCTATGTGAGTGTCTCGGGTTAAACCAAAAATTGAGCCTCTGCTATTTGGATCCCAGTGAGGCGCCCCTAGACCCGTAAAAGCAGGAACAACCAATACCTTAGAATCATTATTTCTGTGTTTTACGAGCGCTTCGGTTTCGTCTGCAGACTTAAAAAACTTAAGTCCATCCCTTAGCCACTGGATTGCAGAGCCAGCTACAAAAATACTGCCTTCTAATCCATAAGTAGTTTTTCCGTCGAAACGGTAAGCTATAGTAGAAAGGAGTCTATTATCTGAAGAAATCTTTTTATTGCCTGTATTAAGTAACATGAAACACCCAGTACCATAAGTGCTTTTAGCCTCACCAGGATTAAAGCAACACTGACCAATTAAAGCTGATTGTTGATCCCCTGCTATCCCTCCTATTTTGAGGCTACCTCCAAAGACAGACGTATCTCCGTAGTCATGTACGCAGTCGCAAACTTCTGGAAGAATTTGCTTTGGAATCCTGAGAAGTTGTAATAATTCATCATCCCAACAATGAGAATCAATGTTGAATAGCATTGTTCGAGATGCATTGGTGGCGTCCGTCTTGTGATGTTTTCCTTGAGTTAGTTTCCAAACCAAAAAACTGTCTATAGTTCCAAAAGCTAGTTCTCCTTTTTCAGCCTTTTTTCTTGCCCCTGATACATTATCTAAAATCCAAGCTAACTTAGTTGCAGAAAAATAAGGGTCTATTAACAGACCTGTCTTCTCTTGTACTTTTTGTTCTAGACCTTTCTCTTTTTTTAAGTCCTTACAAAGGTCCGCAGTTCTTCTATCTTGCCAAACAATTGCAGGATAAATAGCCTTACCCGAATTCCTGTCCCACAGCACAGTTGTTTCTCTTTGATTGGTTATTCCAATACTAGCAATATCTGTTGATTTAAGTGAATTCTTCTTAATGAGCTTATCCGTTACTGTAACAACAGATTTCCATATTTCTTCAGGATCATGTTCAACCCATCCATCATGTGGAAAGTGCTGTTCGATTTCCATTTGTTCAAAATCCATCAAATTATTTGCAGAATCAAACAGAACCGCCCTAGAACTTGTGGTCCCTTGGTCTATGGCTATGACTTTTTTCGACATGAATAAAGAAAAGAAACTTTAAGCTGATAATCATAATCCAATCTACTTCTTCAGTAACTTGTTATCCACAAGAAATCCACAAAACTTTTTAGTATTTGTTGTCTTGTAATTTGTACAAAAACACAGTATCTTGTGTCTCAGAAAAGAAAACACCACTATATATAGGTATTTTTAAGAAAACAGAAAATATAAAAAAAGCGCCAAAAAAATGGAAAATGTAAGAGAAACACAACCAACAAAAGAATCAGAGCCCGTACAACAAGAAAAAGAGACAGCTGCTATAACCCCAGGACAAATGAGGGTGATCAAGAGAAACGGATCAGTGGTTCCTTACAATCAAGAAAAAATAGCAATCGCTATAACAAAAGCCTTTCTAGCAGTAGAAGGAGGAGCGGCGGCAGCATCAACACGGATACATAACAAAGTAAATGAGCTAGCTAACTCGGTGACTATAACTTTTTCAAGAAGGATGCCTTCTGGAGGAACTCTGCATATAGAGGAAATACAAGACCAAGTTGAATTGGAATTAATGCGTTCAGAAGAAAGAACAGTCGCTAGGTCTTATGTGCTTTACCGAGAGGAAAGAACAAAAGCAAGAAAAGAAGAGACCGACGAAGAAGAACAACATGAGGAAAAACCAGGAATTAAAGTGGTATTAGATGATGGCTCAGAATCAACTCTAGACATCCAAAGGATAAATACCATAGTAGAGGAAGCATGCGAAGGTCTGTCGGACGTCTCCCCAGAAGAAATAATAGAAGAAGCAAAAAAGAACCTCTACAACGGTGTGAATATGGCTGATGTAAGGTCCTCTTTAGTAATGACAGCTAGAACGCTGGTAGAAAAAGAACCTAACTATACCTTTGTAACAGCAAGAATACTGCTGGATAACCTCAGAACTGAAGCCCTTACTCTTTTAGAGATGAGAAACGAGGCAACGCAAACGGATATGGAAAAACTCTACCCTGAAGTCTTAGAAACTTTTATACAAAAAGGTATAGAAAATGAAATACTCAATCCCGAGCTTCAAAATATGGACATTAAGAAGCTGGGAATGGCACTTAAAGCTGAGAGAGACAAGAACTTCACCTACCTAGGTCTCCAAACCTTGTATGACAGATACTTCATCCACAAAGATAATGTTAGGTACGAACTCCCTCAAGTTTTTTTTATGAGAGTAGCCATGGGGCTTTCAATAAACGAGGAGAATAGAGAAGAAAGAGCAATAGAATTTTACAACCTCCTTTCTTCATTCGACTACATGAGTTCAACTCCTACTTTATTCAATTCAGGAACAATACACTCACAGCTCTCGTCTTGTTATTTGACAACAGTGCCTGATGACCTGCATGGAATTTATGGAGCTATACAAGACAACGCAATGCTGTCTAAGTGGGCAGGAGGCCTAGGCAATGATTGGACGCCAGTCAGAGGACTAGGCTCTCACATCAAAGGAACAAATGGAAAATCTCAAGGCGTAGTTCCTTTCCTCAAAGTAGTGAACGATACCGCGGTCGCAGTAAATCAAGGAGGAAAAAGAAAGGGGGCTGTTTGTTCCTACCTTGAAACTTGGCATGTAGATATTGAAGAGTTTGTAGAACTAAGAAAAAATACAGGAGACGACAGAAGACGAACACACGACATGAATACAGCCAACTGGGTTCCAGATTTATTTATGAAGCGGGTTTTTGAGGGCAAACCTTGGACACTCTTTACTCCTAGTGACACTACAGACTTACATGATCTTTATGGAAAAGCTTTCGAAAAAAGATATGAATATTATGAAAGCCTAACCCAGAATGGAGAAATAGAGTTCTATAAGAAGGTAGACGCTGGAGAGCTGTGGAAGAAAATGCTTTCTATGTTATTTGAAACAGGACACCCATGGATAACCTTCAAAGATGCCTGCAATCTCAGGTCACCACAACAGCATACTGGGGTGGTTCATTCTTCAAACCTCTGTACTGAGATAACTCTAAATACAAGCCAAGAAGAGATAGCTGTCTGTAATCTTGGATCCGTAAACCTTACTCATCACTTAAAAGAAGGGAAGCTGGATAATGAGAAACTAGAACAAACAATAAACACGGCTATAAGGATGTTAGACAATGTGATCAATATTAATTACTACGCTGTGGGAGCGGCTGAAAATTCTAATATGAAGCACAGGCCAATTGGTTTGGGAATCATGGGTTTTCAAGACTCCCTGTACATGCTTAATACTCCTTATTCCTCCGGAGAAGCAGTTGAGTTTGCTGATAGATCAATGGAAGCGGTAAGTTACTACGCAATAAAAGCTTCTAGTAATCTTGCAAAAGAGAGAGGAACGTATTCTTCGTATGAAGGCTCTCTCTGGAGTCAAGGGGTTTTACCAATAGACTCAGTAGCCTATCTAAAAGAAAACAGAGGAGAAGGCTACGCAGATGTTGACCAAAGCACTTCTTTGGATTGGGATTCCTTAAGACAACTGGTCTTAAGTCAAGGAATGAGAAATTCCAATGTTATGGCAATAGCACCGACAGCTACCATAGCCAATATAACAGGCGTATCACAATCAATAGAACCTACTTATCAGAACCTCTATGTTAAATCTAATCTTTCCGGTGAATTCACAGTAACTAACTTGCATTTGGTTAATGCACTTAAAGAACAAGGCCTATGGGATTCAGTGATGGTTAATGATCTTAAATATTACGATGGAAGTGTTAAGGAAATATCCAGAGTTCCAGAAGAGATAAAGTCCATCTACGCTACCGCGTTTGAAGTAGAACCCAGATGGTTAGTAGATGCTGCCAGTCGAAGACAAAAGTGGATAGACCAAAGTCAGTCTCTGAATCTTTATATAGATGAACCAAATGGAAAGAAGCTAGATGTTATGTATAGGATGGCTTGGATAAGAGGCTTGAAGACGACTTACTATTTAAGATCAAGAGGGGCCACAACAACAGAAAAATCTACCATAGCAACGGGAGAGTTGAATGCAGTTTCGGCTTCACAAGAACCTATGAATGCTGAAGCACCAGAAGCTTGCTCTGTGGTGGATCCAGACTGTGAAGCGTGTCAGTAAAAATAAGGGGGATGAATATGTTAAGTTGGGAAGAATTTGAAGAAAAAGAAAAGGAAATACAGCCTGTAAAAGCTCAAATACCAGAGAAAAAAGCAGAACAGGCAGCACCACAAAACCAAGAAGTAGAACAACCGAAAGTTGCTCTCCAAACTGGAAGCTTGTCTGATAGATTAGAAAGGGCAAAAAAGGCTGTTGCAGACTTTGACAAACAAACCGGTGAGGAAGCTCTTGAAGGGATGGGATCGAGAGTGGATGTTGACCAAAAAGCCATGATAAATTGCAGAGCGGACGTTAATCAGTTAGTGCCGTTTAAATATGACTGGGCTTGGCAAAAATATCTAGACGGATGTGCAAACCACTGGATGCCACAAGAAATTAACATGACCCCTGATGTAGCTTTATGGAAGGATGAAAATGGATTATCGGAAGATGAAAGAAAGATAGTAATGAGAAGTCTGGGATTCTTCTCAACAGCTGACTCTTTGGTTGCCAATAATCTGGTTTTATCCCTATACAGACACATCACAAACCCTGAATGCAGACAGTACCTTTTGCGTCAAAGCTTTGAAGAAGCAATCCACACGCACGCATATCAATACGTTATTCAGTCACTTGGTATGGATGAGGCCGAACTCTTTAACATGTACCGAGAAGTGCCATCCGTTGCCAGGAAGGCATCCTGGGCTCTAGACTTTACTAAAGAGCTGGACAATCCTAATTTTAAAACTGGGGATGTAGAAGGAGACAAAAAACTTTTGAGGAACTTGATAGCTTTCTATTGTGTCCTAGAAGGAATTTTCTTCTACTGTGGATTTACTCAAATTCTTTCAATGGGAAGAAGAAATAAAATGACGGGAACGTCTGAACAGTTCCAATACATACTAAGAGATGAATCCATGCACCTTAATTTTGGTATTGATATGATCAACCAAATAAAATTAGAGAACCCGCATTTATGGGATGAAGAAATGCAAGACCAAGCGGCAGGAATGATTCTACAAGGTATGGAGCTTGAAATTGAGTACGCCCGCGACACTATGCCCAGAGGGGTTCTCGGCATGAACGCCAGCATGATGGAAGAGTACTTAAACTACATAGCGAATAGAAGACTGGTCCAGCTAGGTTTACCAGAAGAATTTCCTAACTCTGAAAATCCTTTCCCCTGGATGTCAGAAATAATGGATCTAAGAAAAGAAAAGAATTTCTTTGAAACTCGTGTGATTGAATATCAAACAGGAGGCGCCCTCAACTGGGATTAATGGTTGAGGTTATTGGGCACAGAGGCGCATCTACAGAAGCACCAGAGAATACCTTAGCGGCAAACGATCTCGCTTTCCAACAGAAGGCAGATGGTGTTGAGGTTGACGTCAGGTTAACCAAAGACAATCAGCTGGTCTGCATGCATGACAAGAGTGTGTTTAGAACGGCAGGCAAAAAAAACCTAATAAAAGAAAGCACCCTAAAGCAATTAAAATCCTTAGATGTTGGAAAGTGGAAAGGAGAAAAATGGAGCGGAGAAGCCATTCCTTCTCTTCATGAAGTACTCTCTGAAATACCAATAGATAAGAAAATATTTATAGAAGTAAAAGAAGGCATCGAAACAATTGATCCATTAATTGAAACTATCCAAAAAAGTAAATTAAACCCCAAATACATAAGTGTTATTTCATTCCATCAAGAAGTTGTTAAAAGAGTAAAACAGGCAATGGAATCCCTGACAGTTAATTTCCTTATTGCTTTCAGCGGTCCTAAAGAATTTTCAGATGAAGCGGTATTATTAAAGCTCCTAGAATTTAACCTGGATGGTGTAGGCGCTGAAAATCATTCGAGACTCTCTCACAATTTTGTTGATTTAATCTTAGAAAAAAATAAAAAAGTGCATGTCTGGACAGTGGATGACATCCAGCAAGCAAAAAAATATAAAGAAATGGGTCTGTCTTCCATTACCACAAATGTACCAGGGCTGATTAAGTCAGCTCTTTAAAAAATAAAAAAACTATTTATAACTAAAGCTTTGACCTTTATAGTCATAAGAATATGAAAGATCATGCTAAAGGATTCCTGGGTCTGGTAGAAGATGCTCTAAAACAAGTTCCAGAAGTTGACGTCTACCAAATAAAAGAGAGGCTGGATAAAGGCGAGCAGGTAAATCTTATTGATGTCAGAGAAGACAATGAATGGAATTTAGGCAGGATCCCCACAGCTATCCACCTAGGCAAAGGAATTATTGAAAGAGACATAGAAGCTGTAGTTGCAGACAGAAGCACACAATTAATACTTTACTGCCAAGGCGGCTTTAGGTCAGCATTAGCCGCTGAAAGTTTAAATAAAATGGGATACCAGAACGTCTACTCAATGAGCGGAGGATTTAGCGCTTGGGTTGGAAATGAGTTCCCTATTTCACAATAAAAGGAGAAAAAAATGAGTGAAAACGTTTCAAAACAAATCAGATCAGAAGTAACTAAAGAAGGAAAGTTATTGATTTATGTGGAAAGTACAGCAATGCCTGAACCTAAAGAAGATGAAGTTCTAATCAGAATTGAGGCTTCTCCAATAAATCCGTCTGACTTAGGCCTGTTAATTGGGCCTGCTGATGTTTCTTCTATGTCAGTTTCTGGTGAAGGTGAAAATGCCGTGGTAACAATGGATATACCGGAAGGCCTTTTAAGAATGCTTGAAACCCGTTTAGATCAATCCCTTCCAGTGGGTAATGAAGGAGGCGGAGTTGTTGTTAAAGCTGGCAGTAAAGACTTAGAGGATTTAGTTGGAAAAACGGTAGGCGTGGCAGGGGGTTCGATGTATTCGCAATACCGATGTGTCAATGCAGCATCATGTTTTGTTATGCATGAAGGCGTAACTTCTGCTGAAAGTGCCTCTTGTTTTGTTAACCCACTAACAGCACTGGGAATGGTAGAAACCATGAGGTTGGAAAACCATTCAGCACTGGTTCACACCGCAGCAGCTTCTAACTTAGGTCAAATGTTAATAAAGATATGTCTCGATGAAGATGTGCCTTTAGTTAATATTGTTCGTAAAGAAGAACACGTGGAAAAATTAAATAGTCTTGGTGCCAAGTTTGTTTGTAATTCAAGCAAGGAAACTTTTATGCAAGATTTAGTAAGTGCTCTGGTTGAAACTGGAGCAACGATTGGATTTGATGCAACTGGAGGTGGAAAACTCTCAGGACAAATCCTTACTGCCATGGAAGTGGCAGCCAATCAAACAGCTACAGAATACAACCGTTACGGCTCCAATACCTTTAAACAGGTTTACATATACGGTGGTTTGGATAGATCTCCAACCACATTGAACAGGGCTTTCGGGTTCTCTTGGGGGCTGGGAGGATGGCTTTTAACGCCTTTTATTGGGCGTGTTGGACCTGAAAGATTTGAAGAGCTAAAACAAAAAGTTGCCGATGAGATAAAAACCACTTTTGCCAGTCACTATACTAAAGAGATATCTTTGGAAGAGGTTTTACAACCGGAGAATATTAACGTTTATTCGAAACAGGCAACCGGAGAAAAATACTTAGTAAATCCTAATAAATAAATAGCTTATCTATTCGGTTTAAGTGGAATAGAAGATTAAAATTCCTATTGGAAATAGAGCCAATAGGAGAATCCAAACAAAGCTTTGCCAAGTTTTATAGTCTTCTCTATTTCTATAAACATCAACTGCTCCAGCAGAAAGAATGATAATTAGAATGAGTAGATTAAGAGCTGTAAAAGTACCCAATTAAGAAAAAGCTCTGATTAGAGGATTTAGCTTAATTTTCTCTGGAATTTCTTCAGCTCCAGGCATACCCCTGGCAACCATAAAGGGTTTTAAAGCCTCAATGGCCTTAGGTTCATCGTAGTGGCAAATATTTGGATACATGTGATGCATTGCATGGATCTGCATTGAATGATTCAAGAACCTAGGCATAGCATTAGACCAGAACCGTGAGTCTTTATATCTTCCAATTGGTAAATCTTTATGCGGTTCATAAGAAAAAATAATACCAAGATAAGATGTAGCTAGTTTTCTGGGTATCCACCACAATAAGAGTGTTTCAAGAGGATAAATTACGGCAACTGCCATCTGTGCAAAGAAAAATAGAAAACCTACAAGACCTCCTGTTTCAAGAGTTTTTGCAAATTTAGAGTCTTCTTTACTAAGCCTCTCTACGACTTCAACAAGTCCCCCCTTGCCAGTTTGGTTTTGAATTTGTATTGCTGATTGAAGCCAGTTATCAACATGTGTATGGCGGTAATCTGGGTCTTTTTTAGGGTCATTGGTATGAGCATGATGCTTCATGTGGGTAGCTTTGAGAATATGGTGAGACTGAGCTAATGGAATAAGAGATATTTGGCCAACAACAGTATTGAGCCATTTAAGGTGTTTATGTTTTCCTGATAAATGACCATGCTGTCCAGCATGAGATGGAAGATAAGAACATGCCGTTGAAACGGTTGCAATAATTAACCCGGCCCAGAGAGGGATTAAATTATTGACTACCAAACCCCAAGTCGTCACCCAGACTATAACTTGCCCGAGACCAACGACTATCATTTCCCACTCAATTCTGCCCATGAAGGTTCGGGCCACTTTCCTTTCTTCTTCTATGGAAAGATCCATTTGCGAATCCCCAGCTAATTGATCCATGACCAACCCCTGTATTTACCTAATAGACCTATAACAATTCCTAAAAGATAAGCTGTTAATGTAAAAACCAAGCCGTGACTATTTTCTAAGAAATAAAGAAATATAGCGTTAAATATACTCCCCCAGAAGATTAATCCAAACCAGACCAAGCCCCAGTTACTTATGTGTTCAAAGAATAAAGTTAAGATTTTCATGGCTTTATTCTTTTATTGTAACTAGATGTCCTCAAAACTACCATGTCGTCCCTTTCCACTGGAGAATCTTTCAGCACCTTCTTTGGTTTCTCCTGATTCTATTACTTCCCTTCCTAATTTTGTTTCATTTAATAGGGCTTCAGGAAGTGACATATTCCATTGTTCATAGGCGGACATGCGGTCATTTCTCATACACAGTTGAGGGAACTTGAGCAACTCTTGCGCCAATGACATTGCAACCTCTAGAGATTTCCCGGGAAGACATAATCTGTTGACCAAACCCATCGTTTTAGCTTCCTCTCCTGAAACACCTCTTCCAGTCAAAATTAAATCCATGGCGTGACTCATCCCAATCATTCTAGGTAACCTTATGGTGCCACCATCGACTAAGGGAACTCCCCACCTTCGGCAATAAACTCCAAATACTGCATCTTCGGCTGCCACTCTTAGATCACACCATAAAGAAAGCTCCAAGCCCCCAGCAACTGCAAAACCTTCAACCGCAGCGATTACTGGTTTTGACAGCAACAATCTGGTAGGCCCCATTGGTCCATCACCCTCTAGTTCAACCCTGTTGCCCGCTTCGGTTTCTGAAAAGGCTTTGAGATCGGCACCCGCACAAAAAACCCCTCCTATTCCAGTCAATATGGCAACGCCGCTATCTGAATCTTCATCAAACTGCTTGAATGCTTTAGCCAAATCTTCAGCGGTAGATCTGTTGACGGCATTTTTTCTATTAGGCCGATTTATAGTAACTACTGTGACTTTTTCCTGTTTCTCTAGTTCTACAGCCATATCACCCTGACGTTTTGGCTTTTTCCTCAGCAACAGTCTCTTGCATACCTTCCCATTCATCCCACATATTACACATGGCGTATTTGGAACGTTCCCAAGGATTATTTCCCTCTTCGTATTCAAGCCACTCCCCCCCTTGTCCACGATCCGGGTGGTCTGATACGCCATTGACTAGCTTATCGGGTTGACGTTTCTTATTCCGTAATCTAAAAATTATATTTTTTCTAGACTCTGATCCGTTTTCATTCCGAGAGCCAGAGTGAGGAATGTGATACATAGTGATACAGGCATCTCCTGCTTCCATTAGAACCTGCGTCGGACGTGCCCATTTTTTTCCATCCGGAGTGGCCTCTGAAGTCTCATCAACAAATTTCTGTTGAACGGCCTCCGGTAAATAAAATAAACCGCATCGATTGGGTGACTCAAAGTTAATTCGGGGCCAACCAGGACCTTCAGGCCCTAAACGACCATTAGCTTCATATTGCCATCGAAAGAATTTTTCCATTTCATGGTGAGCCCCTTTGAGAACGGAAGTTTGGCCCATCCCTTCTTGCATTTGATCATTAAGGCTAACAAAAACAAACGCTGTAAAACTGCCTAACCCTAAGGTCATTTCTGGATCTTGAAATAAAGGCACCATGTTATGGCCCATAACATCTGGGCTTCTGCCTAAATCTCCCTTTGGTCCCGATGCAATATATCTGTAATAAATTTCTTCTTCTGTACCTTCTTGTACCTCTTGCGGTGCAGCTATGGTTTGACTCCCATCCATGTGGATTTGAGTCCCGTAATAAGGCATGTCTTTATCCTTATAGCCCACATTATTAAAATGATCTCCTGGTTTGGATTGTTTCAGTACGCCGACCTGACAATGTACAGGCGGATCAAAATAGCCCATAACCTCATGCAATAAAGGGGTTATTGGCGAAGCATTAACCAAATCGGTCATTTGTTTCTCTCCCCCTAGATTTTCACCTTTTTTGGCTTTTTTTATTCGATTAAGTGCCCCTTCTACCAATTCATCAGATATGACTTTTTTTAAGACTATAAAACCATCACGATATAGATCTCGCTTCTGTTCTAAAGATAATCTATCTTGAGTTTCGCTCATAAATTAAATCTCAGTTTTTAGGTCATAAGTTCTAGTTACTAGCTCGCCCTGCATAAAGGGGGCAATAGCATCAATAAGTCCGGTTTCAACCCTCCAAGCTATATAAGCTTGCTGATCTTCAGCGCTATCCCATTCTTCTACCAGGACAATACTAGAGGTCTCTTGATCAACAAGGGTAGTTACGCTTCTGCATCCTTTATAGCTCCTTGTTTCAACTAGAGCTCCTTTTAGGATATTCAGATAGTCTTCCAACATTTCTGGCTTCACTGGCATTTCTAAAGTTATCATTACGCTCATCTTTTACTCCTTTTTAATTTATTATCTAATAACTTGACCATAATTTCCTAACTCTTAGAAAATTTTGTTCCAGGTGCATAATATCGATCATGCCATATTCCCTCGGGAGCTTCTCCTGTTACAGGCATTCTCCAAGTTTTAACTTTTGATTCGTCCAATTTTACAGAATATAACGCCCTCTCTTGATCGATGGTATTTTCAACATAGGCCTCAGCCATTTCTTCAGGACCATATCTCTTAGCTATGTTTAGATACAGCTCGCGCCAAGTATCATCATTTCCTAAATCATGTAAGAGTTCAGCACTACCCTCGATAATCACCTTTCGGTAAGGAAGAGTTTGTTCATCAATACAAAGAGAAACTCGAGAATCCTGTTTTAAACAGCTGAACCACTCTGATTTGGCTCTTGGGGTAAAGAGAATGCAATTTTCTGCATAAATGAACCATATGGGAGTAACTAATGGAGAACCATCCCCTCTAATTACTCCAATGCGCATTAATATGCCATCTTCCTCTAAAAAATCTGTTTGTTCTTTTTTTGATAATGCCGGCATAAATCAACCTCTCTTTTTATCATGAGCTTCATCTGTTAATGTTTATATTAGATTAACTAAAGCAAAAAAAGGAAATACTAAGTCAATCTATCAAAATATGAAGAAGCTAATCATTGGGATACTTGTAATTTTAATTTCAGGATTTTTAATCTGGGAATACAAAGTAAATATTCTTATTTGGTCCATACCAAAGATAGCCAGTTTCACAATGCCTGTACAAGAAAACATCCCAACTTCTTGGTCCAAAGGTCCGGAGATTGCTACACAAGATGATAGACCAAACATAATCTTAATTTTGGCCGATGATATGGGTTATAACGATATATCCATGCATAACGGCGGAGCGGCTGATGGATCTCTTCAAACTCCTCATATTGATTCATTAGCAAACAGCGGCATTTTGTTCTCTAGAGGTTATGCAGCAAATGCAACTTGTGCTCCATCTAGAGCTTCAATAATGACGGGAAAATATCCAACAAGATTTGGATATGAATTCACTCCTGTTCCTGCTACGGGAAGATTAATCATGCAATGGCTTGCTGAAGAGGATGACTCAGAACTTAGAGCAAGGATTGATAGAGAAGTGGCAGCAAACATACCTCCTTATATGGAACAAGGAATGCCCACCGAACAGATTACTATTGCGGAGGTTTTGCGAGATGCAGGATATTACACGGCACACATAGGAAAATGGCATCTTGGTAATGCCTATGGCATGGATCCCCTCAGCCAAGGCTTTCAAGACTCTTTGGAAATGGTGGGACCACTGTATTTACCTGAAGATCATCCAGATGTCGTTAATGCCAAGTTTGATACAAGAATTGACAGGATGATTTGGGCTATTGGTCAATATTCAGCGAGGTTTAATGGAGGCGATCTATTCGCACCAGATAAATATCTGACAGATTACTATACTGACGAAGCATTAAAGGTAATTGAGAATAATAAAAATAGACCTTTTTTCTTATATTTGAGCCACTGGGCAATTCACAATCCGCTTCAAGCATTGCGAAGTGATGTGCAACAAATGAGTCATATGCATGGCCACAATCTTCAAGTTTATTCCGGAATGATTGCTGCATTGGATAGAAGTGTCGGAAAGGTTATTGAGAAGTTAAAAGATCTAGATATACATGGCAAAACTCTAATCATATTTACCAGTGATAATGGTGGAGCTAATTACATTGAATTAGATGATATTAATAAACCCTTTAGAGGTTGGAAAATAAGTTTTTTTGAAGGGGGTATAAGGGTTCCTTTTATAGTTAGCTGGC
>ENA-OSET01000392-OSET01000392.1-sediment-metagenome-genome-assembly--contig:-NODE-392-length-49621-cov-4.239585_pt1 | contig 49621 bp, 11 predicted proteins | sample MGYA00237882_ERZ534229 | MGnify/ENA primary metagenome ERZ534229 (study PRJEB26408, sample SAMN06266212) | sediment metagenome | isolation source: Hudson Canyon methane seep mesocosm | place: USA:Hudson...
ATGGTGATGGGTTTAGCGGGTGTCACTGTGATCTATGGAGCCGTTATGGCTTATGCGCAACAGGACCTGAAACGCCTGATTGCCTATACCAGTATTAGCCATATGGGTTTTGTTTTGCTTGGCTGCTACGCTATGACTCAGCAAGCATGGCAAGGTGCGGTGATGCAAATGTTAGCGCACGGAGTCAGCGCAGCCGCATTATTTGCGCTTGTCGGGGCAATTCAATATCGGTATCACACACGCGATTTAAATGAATTAGGCGGTCTCTGGCAAGTGCTACCAAAACTAAGTGCTGTTGGCTTATTCTTTGTCATTGCATCATTAGGCATGCCGGGTTTAGGTAATTTCGTGGCTGAATTTTTAATTCTGGTAGGTAGTTTTGCGACTTACCCCGTTTTTACCATCATCGCTTCTAGCGGCTTAATTCTGGCTGCCGTTTATTCACTGGCCATCGCGCAAAAAACATTTTTTGGCCCACTGAAGTTGGATAGCGCAGTAGACCTTGATCGGCGGGAAGTCTTAATGATGCTCAGTATGGCTATATTACTAATCGGTATGGGGCTTCACCCGCAACCTCTGATTGATCTTGCACAGCAAACACTTAATCAGTTTCCAATCGGAGTCACAAGTAAATGAATGGTCTTCTGTCTAACGAATTAGGGCAAGCTAACGAATTGGGACAGGTGTTACTTCCTTGGATAATCCTCGCCTGTACCGCACTGATATTAATGCTTACCACGGCTTTCAAACGTAATCATTTTCACGTTAGCGTGTTAACTTCATTGGGTTTGTTGCTGGCCTTTGTGGTACAAATCAATCAAATTGGTGGCCTGAACTACAAAGACTCACTGCTAGTTTTTGATGGCACTACGGGCTTGCTTTCTGCCCTGCTGATTTTTGTTTCACTCTTACTTAGCCTGCTAATTTACCCTTGGCTAAACAGCTTACAAGACCCCAAAGAAGAATATTATATGTTGTTCCTACTTGCGACAGTGGGCGCGTTAGTTGTCTGTGCGAGTAATCACTTTGCTAGTTTCTTTTTAGGGCTTGAATTGCTAAGCCTATCTCTCGTCCCCATGGTAGCTTATGTCGATAGAGACCCTAAAGCCCTTGAAGCTGGCATTAAATACCTAGTACTCTCAGCAGTCGCTTCAGCATTTATGTTAATGGCCATTGCGATCATTTATTTTTATACCGGCACGCTTTCAATTGAAGAGATAATACAACAGCCTCCCTTTGCTTCGAACGCGACTAACCCAGTGAGCAGCAATATCATTTATAGTCTTGCTATTGTCATGCTCTTAGTCGGCGTTGCCTTTAAGTTGTCATTAGCGCCCTGTCACTTGTGGGTAGCAGATCTGCTTGAAGGCTCACCTTTACCAACGGCTGCTTTATTAGCGACAATATCAAAAGCGGCTATTTTCGTTGTGTTAATACGCTTATTTACCTTGGGTGAATGGCACCTCCAAAGCGATATTATTTTAATTCTCTCTGTGGTTGCTGCTGCATCGATGGTCATCGGTAACTTTTTAGCACTCTTACAAAACAACCTACTGCGCTTATTAGCATTTTCATCAATTGCACACTTCGGCTACATTTTACTCGCACTACTTTCGATTAAACCAAACAACCCTTTGTCATCGGCAACGACTTTATCTCATGAAGCGGCTATCTATTATCTTTTTGCCTATTTAGTCACGGTCGTAGGAACCTTTGCGATATTGATGGTCATATCTAACCAAGCACTTGAGCAACAAACAGATGCCAGCCCCTTCACCATCTCTCGTTTAAAAGGACTATATTGGAAAAAACCAGCCACAGCATTTGTGCTAACACTACTATTTTTGTCACTTGCAGGCATACCTCTGACGATAGGATTTATTGGCAAATTTTACATCACACTATCGGCCGTGAACGCACAAATGTGGGGCCTGTTAGGCGCATTAATAGTCAGTAGCATTGCAGGGCTTTATTACTATTTACGTATCATTATGATGATGGCGGAAAAAAACTTAGACGCACAAGCTTCGAGTCCAAAAATACAAGAGGTACACCCCTCTATACTAAACCAATTAATCTTGGCGTTAGTGGCTTTGCTTGTGTTAGGAATAGGCGTTTTCCCAGGGGAATTAGCTAGTATCATTGAAACCGCTATCTAATATTCAACCCAAATAGTGTCTCAGCATCTCTTTCATTATCTATAAAGTAATGTCAGCACTATATTTATTTATGCTGGTGGCTTTATAATGGCGCGCTTAACTGCTTTGCTTTGGATATTTCAATGAACGATGACGTCAATTTCAAGAACAACCCTTTGCACGGGGTGGGTTTAAAAACGCTGCTGAATGAAATGGTAGATTACTACGGTTTTGATATTCTTGATGCCTACTTAAATATCAATTGTTTTAAAACCAACCCTAGTATTGAGTCGAGTATTAAGTTCTTAAAAAAGACAGATTGGGCACGTGAGAAGGTTGAAGGGTTCTATCTCTATGACTATAAAAATCTGCCTAGAGCTTCTGCTGCACAGTTTGAACTGTCGCCCAGAGACCGAGTTATACCAGAAGGGCAAGTACCGGGAGAACCCGCAACATTAAGTCTGGAAGATGCACAGCGATTGCACGAAAAACGCGCAAGAAAAGCCGCTGAGCGCAAAAGAGATACCAGCCAACGCCCCGAAAAAAGAACAGCACCTAAGCGCGACAGCTATGCTAAGAAACGAGATGAAGTTAATGGCCCTAAAGATGTTAGCAAATCAGATAAAACGCCTAACCCACAGTCTGAAGGCGTTATCGATCCTTGGGCTAAATGGCGCTAGTTAGTTCTAGATAATATGGTTTTAACTAGACCCGCGATAGATATATTCGGGTCTTTATATTCGGGCCTATAAATTCTGACATAGCGCTCTTTTTTTAATAACCGCGTTTTGATCGTTGCGTTACCTTCCAAGTTTGCACTAAAAGTAGCAACATCAATAAATCAAACAATGACAACGCCCCCCCGCCACCTGATGAAGATTTTTTGGGGATACTGACGTCTAATTTAACAGAATGCTCAACTGAGTAGCTCGGTGATCCATTATCGGTAACCATTAAGGAGACGATGTTTTCACCTTCCGGCAAAGTATCTGCTTCTATTTCCAAGCTCTCGCTTGCAATACCTTCTTCATCAATTATTTCACCGTTTAACATCCAGCTGTAACTATGAAGGTCCTTTGGATTTAGGTCAGAGACAATGGCTGAAATGGTGACCATACCCGAGTCTGAGCTAATGTTTGCTGTTTCTTTTTTACCTTGCTTGACCATAAATTCAAATTCAGGAGGCTGATTTAACTCAACAATAGTCACTACATGTTGAATAGTTTCTATTAGACCCGCGTGAGCAATCTGATACTCACCATTGTTCTCAACCAGTTCTATAATAACTGTTTCATCATCTTCACCGGTTAAACCATCGCTATCATCCACCGTAAACTCAAAGAATCCACTATTTTCCAACTCATTATCTACACTAATAACAATGGCACCCGTAACGGCATCATGATCTTCCAGATACGTTGCTGAACTCAAATCACTAATGCGATAAGGAACAATAACCGGGTAATAAGGAGCATCCCCATTAAGAGATACTCTTACCGTTACGAGTTTACCCTCACCCATCACTTGGGAATCAGTTTCAAACGTCACGAGTGGAATAACATCAACCACTTGTTGAACAATACTTTCATTACCTGATGAATCCTGTGCACGCCACTCAACTACGTGATGTCCAGAAACAAAAATATTTGTACTGTTTGTAATCGTAAGAACAATACCGTCTACAAGGTCTTCTGCTATCGGACTACCTAAATTAACCCTTGTTTCCACTCCTGTTGAAAGGATTGAAATATCGGCTGGCGCAATAAGCATTGGTGGAAAGTTATCTCGAGTATTATCTGTGTCTTCACTATCAATAAGACCATCATTATCAAAATCGTCTAAGGAGCGATCAAGCTCTAAGCCAGAGCTCTCTTGGCAATTAACCTCACAGTTTTGATTCCATGCGTCTGGAAAAGTATCATGATCACCATCGGTCGATGCTGCAATATTCAAAGGGTATGCATCGATAGAATCATTTATGCTATCACCATCCGAGTCACTATTGAGAGGGTCTGTTCCATAGGCGTTGACTTCTTCACCGTCACTTAGACCATCGCTATCTGAGTCAGATGATAAAGGATTAGTGCCATACTCGTTCACTTCGGCTGCATCTAATAAATCATCGCCATCACTATCAGGATTATTTGGAAGGGTATTTAAGAGGTACTCTTGCAAATTATTTAGGCCGTCACTGTCTAAGTCAGTAACCCCGTCTAAGGGGTCTTCATGATTCAAGCCAAAAGCAATTTCCCAGTCATCATCCATGCCATCCAAATCAGTATCAACAATGGGTAAGTAACCACAATTTACGCCAACTGCTTGGAAAGCAATATCAACTTCAATCGAGTTATAAGCCAAATCATGCGCTGCCTCTAGAACACCACAAGCACCAGTATCAAATGTCTCGCGTGGCTCCCAGTAATTCATGTTGGCGTGAGCGAATACTTCAAACGCTTTTTGAACAGTCCAGTTCGGTGTCATCGACAATAAGTAGAAAGCTCTGTTATAAATACCACTACTGTAATGTACATCAATTCCACCGTAGTAATCCTCAGCATGTCCAATTGAAACGCCATCACGGGTCGGGTCTTCAAAATACCTTAGGCCATCTTCATTCTTCACAACATCACCACCAGCAAACCAGTCGGCAGAACCTCTCCAATAGTATTCAGCAGCTTCTCCTGAAATATCGGAAAATGCTTCGTTTATGCCACCAGATTCATCGCTGTATATTAAATCGGAGTTTTGCTCAGTAAAACCATGAGAAACTTCATGCGCAGCGACATTGATATCAATTAAGGGAAAAAATTTGTCAGCACCATCGCCAAAGGTCATGGAACTTCCATCCCAAAATGCACCTTCATACTGCGTACCATAATGCACACGCATGACCAACTGGAACGTTAATGGCGCAATGCCTAACCAATTTTGATACATGTTAAAGACGACAGAGCCAAAATAGTGTGCATCGTTTAAAGGTGAGAAGGCACCATTAATTTCCTTAACGGTATTGCGGGGGCATTCATAACTAAAAGCTGTCGAACCCGAATAATCATGATTCAGATTGACTGTCTTTACATTTTCATTATCCATCGTGCACGTAGACCCTGACTGTTGAACATCCAGGAAACCATAGTCATGTCCAAATTCATATAAGCCAGTTTTACTATTTCCTCCTGGTCCAGTTCCTACCTCAAGGTGCATAAGCCCTTCCCATTGTTTAAGGATTGCACCACTCTCAGCATCGATGATAAAAAATGGCCTAGTAGGACCTAGAGCGGAAGAGGATGCAGGCTGATTTCTAGCTGAAGAATTGCTTGGATAACTTACAGGCTCCGCAAAATAATTAACAACATAAGCCTTTTTAGGGCTTAGGTCATTTAGTAGAAATATCACCAACTCACTTTCGGTATTTCGGGTTTTCCAATGACTCGTGTTATGCCCTTTATGAGCCATGGCAATAGCGATAGGGTCTAAAATCGGTTGGCTAAACATAGTAGTTGTCGTAGTTGCGACACGACTTTGGTCTAAGCCCTTTATGGTATGCCCTGTTGAACGAAGATTACCTTTTGCATCTTCATGCAGGGTAATTTTCTCTCCCCAAATGGGAATATTCATATAGTACTGGCGGTAGCGAGTATGGGTATTTCCCAGCTTGTCAGAACGTTGTGTTTTTTCACGCAATACGTTATTGACGCTTAAACCCAATGCCTGCCTTAGTGTGTCAGTTCTAGGAGCCATCGACGTGGAGGCACGAGAAGAGGAGGTATGAGTTAATGAAGAAGGAAGTACTACCGCGCGCGTATTTTCTCTTTCCACCGACCAAGATAACGATGAGCCAAAACTGACCATACATATTAATATGCTCAGTACATAATACATTGACTTAAACAATTTAATTTCTCACTCTTCTACAACGAATAAAACTAGCTAATTGAGTCTCCTATATTTTTCTGCACACAAAGCGTGGCCCTTAAAAAGCGCTAACGATTATGTAATTAATATTTTTCAGACAGGAGTATTTATTAGTCAGCGATTATAACAAATTCTCTTACCTGCCTGAGGTGTATTCCTATAGTTTTGAACTGGGTCACGTAGATTAAGAACTAATGTGTGCATTCACACAAACTCATTAATAATAAAAGGCAAGTACCAGAGAACAGCCTACTTTTCCAGAAGATGCTTAAACTTACGAGTATTCCTGACTATCAACCATTCTGTGATTTTTCGCTTCCAGCCTTTCCGCTTCCAACTGGCATAATTATCTTCACTGCCCTTACTTAAACGGGAGCTATGGATATACTCTCGGGTGCTATAAAATTTTCGAAATACCATTATCAATGGGTGCCATTTATCTGGATCAATATAGTCCTTTTCTGCATCCACCAGTATTGATTCCTTGGCATGCACTTTCACTATTTCAAGTTCGATAGCAGCGCAGGGAGTCGGCATTTTGCCGCTATTTTCACCAAAGGCACGAATCGAGCAAACCTGAGTTTCTAAATGAACCGGGTATTCCTTCACTCTAGGCGGCTTAACAGATATTGAGTCGAGTGGAGTTAACCCTGCTCGTTGAAATTTATTTTTCTCATGCACATAACCCCAAGATTTTTTATGCAGCGGCAGTTTTTTACTACCTGTCGTTTTGGCGATACGGTCTACCGATTCCACTTGATCATCTGACACCAAATTCAACACGCATTCCCCGGTTCGTTTTAAGTTTTCGACCGTTTTGGAGGATGCATCCAAACCAATCATACAACTCCAACTTAACCAGAAAACCGAAGAACTTGGCGCGAGATTAACACTGCCATCTTCATTAAGGGTGGAGATCATAACGACGGGGGTACCGAAATATAAAATGGCCGGTTCTATTACCTTATGCATGCTTACTTACCTTTACAGTTTGACGAAGTAAAAGTATGTATGAATGTTTAAGGTGAGCCGACCCGAATCTTGCTGAGTTTTAAGAATTCTCATAACAACCAATTCGGGTTTTGATGAGACAAAGTGAGAGATAATCACGTACCGTTCTCAATTTTTTATATTAAGAATAAGGGGTATCGCTTTAAAACAGGGCTAAAATAATCGCATCATTATGACTCCATACTGAAAGTACTTTCCACCAGCATATAATTTTCAAGAGGAACATACTGACGCGTCAATATTGAATAGTGAGCTTTCGCAATTTCGGACTTAACTGCAAGAGATACGGTAAACTCATGTCCAACTTTCATCTGCCAAAACTTCCAGTCCTGAGGCTCATCTTGCCGTTGTTTTTCAAACAAAATGGATACTTTATTTGAGCTTGAAAATGTAAACGAGAAGCTTTTCAATGGAATATACAAGCCCATACCACAAGCTTTTATGTAAGCTTCCTTGAACGTCCAATAATCAAAGAATCGTTCTCTAAAATCAACCGGGTTGATTTGTTTGAGTTGTCTGTACTCGCTTTCTGAAAAAGAGTATTCTGCTAACTCATCGCTAGATATCTTTCTTTTATAACTTTCAACATCTACACCGACCTCGTGACTATGAGATACCGCAAGTACAATCATTTTATTCGTATGAGAAATATTAAATTTTAAAGCGAAAGGAAGCATGTCCGGTCGAATTTCTGGTTTCCCATATTCATTCGCAATAAACTCCCAACCCTCCGGGTTAATTTGGTTTATATATTTTGATAAAACTGTACGGACCAATGCCCGAGTAATAGCATACTGCTTTCGGTCTTTTTGAAAAACAAAACGATCATGTCGTGCAACTTCCTCCGGATTCAGCAACTTCATATAATCTTTTATCAAATTGTCATCTTGTATTTTCTCAGTAAATACAAACCAGAGGTGTACCTCATTAGGTGCTATTTCTATAGTGGGCCCGTTCCCTAACATTCGTAAATACAGCGCAATTTTTTAAAAGACAGATGCTCTTCACTAGGGTAGCCAAAGGCATTATTAAAATATCGCACACCGTCAATCATAATATCTTGGTTAACATGGCTGTGCCCATATACATGAAAACTTGATGATAGCTCCCTCACTTGTTCATCAATCAGACTGCTACCTAGCACAGGATAAAGGTATTGCATTGATAAGGGGATAAATGAAGGCATCACATCAATTCGAGGCAAAAAATGAGAGAATGTAATAATCGTTTCATTTTTTGACTGAAGCACCGCTTCGTTGAGCGCTAAAAAGTGCTGCGTGATACCTGCCGGTTCAATTTCACTACCCCACTCACATGATCTAAAATCCATCCACGTTTGCAATAACTGATCAGTAGGCTGACCAAATGAAAAATCATACCAAGATAATAAGGGTATAATCGACAGCGTGTCATAATGAGCTGAATTCATTGAAATACCGCAATTTAATGCGAGTTCGCTGACTCGATCAAATTTGTCAAACGACGTCAGTTTTTCCTCATCCCGTCTCGTCCACAGGTCATGATTACCAGGTACAAAAAGCACTTGCTTGAACCGCCTTTCAAGCTGTTCAAAACACAAGGTAAGAATAGACAAACGGTCAGAGATATCTCCAGCCAGAATCAACACATCCTGCAGGTAATCTGTCTGAGACAACCCGCGCAACCAAGATTGATTTTGTTCGTAATCTAGGTGTAAATCCGATATTGCAAATACTCGCATCTGTTTATTATTATTCCAAATATTTTATTAGAAATATGAAGTTTAGTTAGTCAGCATCTCTTCGGAAGCTCTAATCTTTTCCAATACAGCGTTGACCGCCTCGGTATGACCCTGAACTTCGTAAGCGGTTTTTAAATGTTGTAATATGGGTACCGCATCTTCGAACTTCTTTTCCTTGATAAAGATCTCCGATTGAAGGTTTTTAACCGCTAAATCTAAGGGGTCATTACCCTCGTTATATTCAATACCATTCAATAGAGTCTGTGCTTTTTCTAATTGCTGATAGTGTATTCGTCTCGCAACTGTTTCCAATATTAATTGATCTTTCAATGACGACATATTTCTATCAAATGGAGGTAAAGTTAACATCTGATCTTCAGAATTTAAGGCTTGTTCATACTCACCTAGTTGATAATAACAATTTGCTAAAGATTTAGAACTTTGAATAAAATTCGACCATGATTCTTTAAGTTGGAACAGGGAGATAGCTCGTTGGTTTACCCGTCTGCAGGCATGCCAGCTGCTTGTTTTAGAATAAAATGACTCAAGATAGTGGATAACTGTAAATAGCAACGGAATGTTGTCGCTCTGCTCCTCTTCCAGCCATAACAACCAGACATTGGCATTCTCTTCATACTCAATAGTTTCATTTGGTTTATTCAGCCCTTCAGTCACCAAGTTGAGCCATGACATCACCTTTAGGGTAGCCCCCTGTCTATCCTCTCCCGAAAGCAGTGAATTCGGGGTCAGCCATTCGCTACGACCGATAACATTCTCCGCCCAATCAGCACACTCATTTGCTAAATTCTCTTGTTTCATCAATGAAAATAAAGCAGTTTTAGCCGGTAAAAAAACATCTAATTCTTGAGCAAACCAAACTGTTTCTAAATGTCTGGCCCAGACACCTCTGTTCATCAAAAAGTTCTGTTTAATCGGTGAGCCCTCTTGAGATTGTAAGTGAGGTACCAGAGTCGCCACTGCAACACACAACACTTTACTCAACATTAAAGAAATCTTAACTGCAGAAGAGTTATACATGGGATCTTGTTGACGATAGCTGTATACGAAGGACTTGAATCGAGACGAAACGACTCTACCGTGAGGGTATTGTTGTAAAAAACCGGCTTCGTCATAATATTTTATCGCCTCAGTAAATGAGATCGTATTTGTCCTGCTTAAATCGGACGAAAGGAATGCAACTAACTCTTTCACTGGATTGCTTTCTATTTTCTTATTCGCCACGACATCAATCATTTCTAGCAATACTTCAGGTATATCAATCAAAACCATAAACAACTTTTGATATGTTTCGGGTATTTTTTCCCATTGCCACCTGAAGAATAATTCGATCACTTTATCACCCTCTAAGGTATCCAATACATCAGCTAGTTCACTCGCAAAATTTTCTTGCGGTTGCCTCGCTAACATCGGCGTGATTTTTTCCATTAAAAAAGGGTTGCCCTTTAATTTCTGGACAAGTGTTAACAAGTTTTTATTTATAGGAATATCCTGTGAACTGCATTTTTTCGTTAATAATGCTAAATGATGCTGTTGCTCTGACTGAGAGGGCACACCGACTGGAAACTTACGAGATACAGAAATTAAACACTCATCTTCTTGCCCACAGGCGATCACTTTATGACCTTGCTTATGTAATTCAGTGATAAATGCCAGTAACGTTTCTTTATCTTTTTTCTTAACATCGGATGTAGTACTTGTATCTAAATTATCAAAAAGAAAAACACTCGGAGTTGTCGCCATTAAATCAAGAGACAAAATCGGCTTTATCATCTGCAATACATCTTCTTTGGCATAGAATCCAGTGGAAAAATCAAAATAAAACCCAAATTTGGAGTCCCCAATACAAGTAAGATAAAACGCTGCTTGATGCCCTAAACTCGTTTTCCCGCTACCCTCTCCTCCACTAATATAAATTAACGATTCATAATGTAGTCCCGACAAAATTTTTGGTAATTGACGATCGCTCGTTAATACAAGCTTAGGTGGCAGATAAGAGTCTTTAAAACCAAATAATCTTTGCCTAATATCATTGTAGTTTTCTGACTCATATAGCTCAGTAAATACCTGTGGTTGCGAAAAAAATGTATTTGAGGAGCCACGATAAAATACCGGAAGAGACCAAAACTGAAATGGTTTACTCTCATTTGAAAAATCATTATTTATCATTTCAGACTGTACAGATTTTCTGGCCTCAACAATCGCTTGACCTAGCTCGAACCCAGCCGCTATATAGCGGAATATAGCGGTAAAGCATCGCGAACTTATCTCAGGTAAACATTCAGAATTCACCCCCATCACATTGCCAACCCCCTCATTCAAAGCAACATGAGAAACAGCGGCCAAACCAATATCCGCATCAACAACACTGCCATCGTCCATATTTATGTAACCCTGGGAATCAATACTCAACAATGCCACTGAGTGTTGATTCAAGGTTTGAGAAAGACTTTTAACCGATAGTTGATTAAACTTTTCTTTTAGCCCTTCTAACAACAAATATGGCTGACCATTTTCCAGCTTAATAGGACCATCAAAGTGAATAATATGGATAGGGTAATCTAGCTCAGCCAAACGCGTTAGAATGCCAGTCCAATCCATTCCGGCACAGATTTCGTAACGAATAGCCCCTTCACTTCCTAGTAAATTAACAAAATTTTGTAAGCTTTGACTACTAGGAGGCTCTACCTTATTAAAGTTCGGACGAGAAACAATATGTAATATTGTCAATGGCGACTCTTTTGAAAGTTCAAAGTTTAATTCAGCATCTACATTTTTAAGCACGTCTAAACTGAACTGTCTCGAAAAATTTTTACACACTGTAGACAATACAAAAGAAGCTTCTGGAAGTATTAACATTTCCCACTGTTCGCTGAAGAAAATAATTCTTGAAGATTCGATACTGACAGAGAGGTGTTCGTATCCAACATCTTCGATAATATCTTTGACTCTCAATAATTGATGATTTTCTCCAAGTAATTGATCTCCCATATAACGTCCAAGCGATAATATTTTCTCAGAGATTCGACGGTCATCTGTACCGTTTTCACAGTTATATAAATAATCGGTAAAATACCAGCTAAGGTCTTTTTTAAAATGAGTGGATAATGGAGAGGGATAATATTCAGCATCAAAACGAATCAGTTCTTCGTTATGCTGAAACACTACTTCTACTAACGAATCATTATTATTCTGATCTGGTTTATCCATTATTCTCAACAACATGCTATGTAACCATTAAAAACGATAAAAATTAAACGCCTACTATCGATAGACGATATAAAATACGGTAAATAGACCTTAAGAAATATTCAAGGTAATTGTCAGCTGTTTTCAACAGCTTCGTCGCCATAACATGAATATTTCAACAAATAAATTTAGTACCTTAACTGCAGCCTAATTCACAGCAAGTTCACCGAGGACAACCATTAGGCAGCCCTGTTGATTTTGAATAAATATTTTATTTCAATATAATTTCATCATCAATGATCAGCGCATCTAGTCCGGTTGTATAGAACACAGCAACCGCATCTTCAACAGAATGAATAATGGGTTTTCCCATAACGTTAAAACTAGTGTTTAACACGATTGGAACCCCTGTTATGTCATAGAATGCTTTGATCAAGGCGTAATATCGTTCATTCCATTCCTTCCTGACGGACTGTAACCGACCCGTTGAGTTCTCATGTACCACACCGGGAATGCGTTCAATCACACTGTCTTTAAACCGTAAAGTTCTCTCCATATAAGGCGTTACTTGGTAATTCTCAAAATACTCTGGACCAAACTCGTCTAAAATTGAAGGAGCGAATGGTCGAAACTCTTCACGAAATTTTATTCTCGAGTTAATTTTATCTTTCGTAGTTGGCGAACGTGGATCGGCTAGAATAGACCTATTTCCAAGTGAGCGGGGACCAAACTCAGCTCTTCCCTGCACCCAGCCAATAATTTTACCATCAGCTAGCAACTCCGCTGCTTTTTCATGAACTTTATTTGGGTAGGAACGATGTTTAGTTTTATCACTAAATCGTACAACATTTTTCAGCACTTCTTGGGACATAGTTGAACCAAGATAAGGCGTAAAGTACCCGTCATTACTAGGTTTTTTTTCTGGATTATCATCATAGAAAGCCAATAATGCCGCGCCTAATGCGTTGCCATCATCGCCTGGTGCACTATACACATGAAGGGATTCGAATTTGGTTCTTCCGATAATTTGACCCGTTGCTGATGAGTTCATCATACAGCCGCCACCCAATATCAAATTTTTTGACAAACCTAGTTTTTCAATGTTGTTTAGTAATTCCAGTACAACGTCTTCAAAGACTTTCTGACCAGTGAAAGCGACATCAGCAGAACCATAAGCAGACTCATCTGGTTGACGCTCTCTTTTTGTCAACTGATAAGCAGCTTGCATTTTTTGAAACGAAGGGGCATTTTTAAGTTCAAGCCCATCGATTACAATCGATGCTCTCAATACTTTATAAAGTTCTTCATCTAATTTTCCATATGGCGCTAGCCCCATTACCTTCCATTCATCACCCAGGTCCGAGCCAAAACCACAGGCTTGGCAAATATCCAAATAGAACATACCCAAAGAGCCATCCGTTTCATCCAGTTGACTTTTACTTGAAAGGCTTTCTAAATTTCCGTCACTGTAGTGGAAAATTTCTAAAGAGCTGTGTTCACCATAGCCATCTATGATGACGCAAACCCCTTCTTTGTAAGGACTTGTATAACATGCTGTCGCAGCGTGCGTTAGATGATGAAAGTACTTTTTTGTTTGAATATTTTTCCGGTACCATGCCTCATTCTTACTTAATTCATTTTCAAGCGTTTTACCTGCAAAAGACATTGCGTGCGATTGAGCTCGACTCATGTAATCTAATTTTTTTACTATTTTATTTGAATAGAAGTCTGAGGCAAGTTCAGCGTTTTCTGAGTTATCAGCTTTTAATATCTCTGCATTATTATTTCTGTGATAGGGCTCACTCCATGTTTGCGCCACCACTAAATCAGCACCGGGCTCACAATATTTCTCGACCAACTTAGACATTCTTTTTGGATAATCTGGCGATATATTTAGCGCTATTTTATTTTGCAAATACCGCTCATTTGCTTCAGCAAATTGTACTTCGCCGTCTGAATTGAGAATCACGATAGCACTATCATGAAACGTTGTTGCCATACCGATATAATTTTTCTTAGTCATGAGTATTCCAAATGTACTTTTACTAAATATTTATATTTTTAAAACAAAGACAGTACTTGTGGACTTCTTACTTACTGTCATTGTCCAATTAATTCGCAGCTTTTCAAAATTATATTTAATCACACTGCGCAGTACTTTGTTTCTTACTTTTCTATATCAAACATTGCTTCATTCACGCATTTATCCAAAAGAAAATAAGCGCTGACCAATAAATTCAGCCGTTGCCGTCATCAATTTATCTGCGATTTTATCGACATTACGGTTTTTCCATGACTCTAATTCTGTTCCTTTTACCCATTGATTAAATGCCCCCAGTGCCGGGCCACAATGCACTTGGTAATCAACACGCTGACTAGTGTCTCCACGCATGGCTAGACGAGTGGTATGAATAAAATACCACTTAAAAATTAAGGCCATTTTTTGTTTAGGATTGTTTTCTGCTTTAGCAAGTTCAGCGGGTGCAGATTTCTGCAAATACTGACGGGTTTCAGACCAAACATCTTCGATGCTACGTTTGAAATATTTATCCTCAAGTTGCTTCCGTGTCGCAGGATCAATAGATTCTATAGAGTCACAATAACGCCATAAGTCATATAATTTGTTAGCCCTAGCCGGAAAAAACACTCCTTTCTTCAGCACTTGGACTTTCGCCCCAAGCTCAAACATATCGCCTGCTGGCGCGTAAGTAGTATCTTGAACATTTATATTCTGCAGTAGGTCTTTCACTTCATTACTTGTACCCGCTTCTACAGTACATTGGTTAATTGACCCAGTGACAATAAAGTCAGCACCTAATACAAATGCCGCCGCTGCTGCCTCAGGGGTCCCTATACCCCCTGCTGCCCCAACTCTTATTTCTTGTTGATAACTATGCTGCTGTCGAAGTTCATCTCGGAGGCGCATAATAGCGGGTAGCAAAGTAGCTATCACCCCCATATCCGTATGGCCTCCTGAATCGGCTTCAACACAAAGGTCATCGGCAACCGGTACTTCCTTCGCCATTTCAACTTGTTCTTGGGTAATCATATTCGAGTCGAATAAACGTTTAACGATTCTTTCTGGGGCAGGATTTAAAAAAACTGTCGCTACTTCAGGTCTAGATATTTTGGCAATTAATTTATTTTTACTTATAACCACACCCTCAGCATTTCGCTCTAAAGAGTGTAAGCGAAAATAAACTAAAGCAGCGCTAACTTGCATAAATGCTGACACTTCTAGGTATTTCACCCCTAAACGCAAGAATAGTTTTACAGACGCCATTTCTGCATCCGGGTTCTTTAGGTCATGTAAAAGGTTTGCGCCAAATGGTTCGCCTTGATTCAACTTCTCTTTGATATGACACAATTGTTCTTCGACTTGATCAAGCTTTAACCCTCCCGTACCAAGAAATGCAAGATATGAGGACCGCCCCATTTTCACTACTAACTCTTTGGAAGAAATCCCTTTATACATCGAACCTGAAAGGTAGGCATAACGAAGTTTGTAGTCCCGTTTAAAACTCTCGCTCCCTAAACTTTCCGGATCAATAGAGGCTCCATTTGAACCACGTTTCTCGCTATTAATATCTATAGACACTGCCGGGGCCTTTTCAATCAAGAAAGGCTCAGAACTTTTTTCTGATTCACTATCAAGCGTAACTAATATGGGTTCTTTATCTTGTTGAACGAAAGCAGAAATAGGTGGCCGAGGAGCATCTTTTTCTATGACGCTGTATAGTTTTCTCAACACATTACCTGGACCTAACTCAATGAATTCAACACAACCTTGCGCAATTAGGTAGCGAACACTATCGGTCCATTTAACCGAACTGGTAATTTGAAGTTTTATATTTTGCTTAATTTTATGTTCGCTATATGGGAGCGCGGTCACATTAGAAATCACCGAGATTTCGGGTGCATTGAACTCGAAGCTATCCAAGTACTTGCCAAACTCTTCCTTACAAGATTCCATATACCTAGAATGAAACGCTGCGCTCACATTTAACGGAAAGTAAGTGACGCCTGTTTGTTCAAAAAATGACGCGGCATTAATGATATCAGCCCTTGGGCCTGACAAAACGATTTGTTCTGGCGAGTTGAAGTTAGCGACATCTATCGTATGTAAGTTATTTGCTTTGAGGATTTCCATAACTTGGTCAGCATCACAACCCATAACAGCAGCCATACCACCATTTTTTGCGAGACTCATCAGAGCGCCTCGCTTTTTTACTAACTTAAGGCCGGTTTCAAAATCAAATACACCAGCGGCAAATAAAGCATCAAATTCACCTAAGCTATGTCCGATAAAGTAATCTGGCTTGGCATCACCATCTTTAATTCTTTTTAAGTACGTTAGTGCATTGACAACAAATAGCGCTGGCTGTGTAAATTGTGTTTTATTTAACTCTCTATTGGGATCTTCGATACAAAGCGTCCTGATGGAATACCCCAATACAGTATCTGCAATTTGTTCATATTCAGGAAACGCGTCAAACAAACCTTCCCCCATACCTTTAACTTGAGACCCTTGTCCAGGAAAAGCAAAAACCTTCATTTTATTCTCCGTTGTTTCATTAATTTTATATGTTGTAAAAAAACACTTCGTACTTTCAAGTCTAGATAAATTGCCACCAAAGGGAGACAACGAAGTGAACACATTTGATGATGAATTACTTCTAAGGTTGTTATTAACTGCATTCGCCATCGTGCCCGATGCACTGATATCGACGTAATTATAGTTTCCATCTAACTCCAGCATTTGAATGGTTTCTGACAATTTTATTGGCTGCCTCATCACTTTCCAAAAATAATGTTTATCAAAAACATTCATTTCCTCTGCCGTGGTACAAGATACAAAAGGAATGTTTGCTGCTTGCCAACTGGTTTGCCCCAACATGAATTTATACTCTGATTCACAGTCATCAATTAGTGAAGAATGAAAACCATATCTAACCGGCAAACGTTGGAACCCTACATCTCGTGCCTTTAAAAAAGTTTCGATCTTTTGCAGCGATTTCCCGGTACCCGATACCACAAAAAAACCTTTGGCATTGATGGAGGAAAGTTCACTAAATTGATGAATCTCCGCAGTATCAGAATATGAGAGTTCTGAATCCAGGATCGCTAACATCCCGGCTTCTGAGCAATTAGCCTCAACTATTTTTGCTTGTGCAAGTACTAAATCAATACCTTCCTCTACGCTCACTACACCACTAACACAGGCAGCCACCAACTCACCGAGACTGGCGCCCATTACCATGTCTGGCCTAATACCTTTATCTGCCAGCATCCGCGTAAGCGCTATTTCAATAATAAAAATCGCGATATGTGTATATAAGAGCCTATCAAATGAATCCCCAATGCGATTCTGTTCATCATAGATATGATCGACCACGGACTCACCAAGTCGAGCCATTACCAAAGCGTCCAAGTCCCCCATATGGCGCCGAAAGCTTTCGTCGCCATCATAAAGATCTTTCCCCATCTGATAATATTGGGAGCCCTGACCTGAAAACATAAATAATGTCGGTTTTGTCTGATTATCTCCGTCATTCTCAGGCCGAAACATTTTATTCATAATTCACTTCCTTCAGTATTCGAAATACTCACATTTAAACCAATTTAAATGCTGAACCTAGTCTGTATCCACAGATGTTTGTTTAAGAGCTATCAGTTCAAGATGCTTACCTCGAGTCCTTTTTCTATTGGCGGCATGCCTGACTCACCGACTAAGCCTCTAAAAACTAATCGAATATGAAAAGCGCCATCTTGAGTGATAGGATCTGAGTTAAATTGTTCTGATTTAATGTGTTCTCCATATACCGGTAAACTCATCTCATTTACAAACGTGAGGTAAATACGATATTGATTCAAGTAAATAGGGTCTACATTGAGTTTGACGGATTGCCCCTTTTCTAAATAACCATAAGACCATTGTGTGTCTGGGTTTGCTACGGGTAGGAAATCATTCAGAACCTCTGTAGGAACTCTTTCCTTATCATGCTTCAACCAGTAAAAGGTGTGTAAATTTTGCATTAAATAAACGGGATTAATTTTGTGATTCATCCAAAACTTCATAAGTGATATAAATTCACTTTTACACGGATCTTGGTAGTGAGATATTTTTTGCTCGCCGTCAACGACAATGCTAGGACAATGCAACTCATGACTATCACAGTAATAGCGATGAATAATCGAATAAAACCCTGGTTCCAATTCAACTCTGACAATACCCGTTGACTGCTGGGAACCGACACTTGCCACAGTTTCTTTGCCGTTTTTATAGATAACCAGTGTATAAGCATCAGAGTTTTGTTCTAAACGAGAAAAATCAACATCAATATGTTTTTTAACATTCATCAACAAAGTCCCTACTCTGGCATGAATTTGCCAACGTTCCTGAGACATACGAAAGAACTCTTTATTCAGCTTCGATGTCTCGTATTCGGGATACCAGGTATAAAGCTTGCTATTTTCAGACATAAGCATTTGCATTTTCGCCATCTCTTTAAGCCAGAACATCTGCTTTATAAAGTAGGTGAAATTAGCAGGGTCTAAATCAGAATTTTGTGTCATATCACACTGACTATTTGATGACGTAATTGTTCTACTGAGCATGTTATCTATTAGCGCTAGGTTAGCGTTCGTCTCATCATCAACATCTTCATGATGAAAGGCTGCTTTAGCCTCATCGTATTTATTTAAAAAATAATCCCACTTCTGCTTTAACTTCATTTTTTTCCTTGTTTTCACTAAGCGCATTTAAGTTATTCACTCGATTTAAAGGCTAAATCACTCGTTTACCAAATCCTCTTGCGCTACTTGTGCACCTTCGCTCATATCCGAAAGAAATTGGCTTATGTGCCCTGCTGTCGCTTCCGGGCTCTCAATATGGACATGATGCCCACCCGTTAAGCTAACGCATTCAGCACTAGAAAGAGCTTGGTCAATAGCGTGTTGATCGGACTCTCGACGGTGTTCGCTGGTATTACCATTAATCATCATCGTTGGCAGAGACAATTTACTTAAGGTATCTAAATAGTTACTCCTATTGAGCTCGGGAGAAGCAAAGCCTTTATGTGTTCTCAGCCTCGGATCCCAAGTCCAAATGTATCCGCCCTCTACTTTCTTTGTAATTCGCTTAACGAGCATGGATACGCGATCTGATGTCAATGCAGGCATAGCCAACTGCAATCGTTTTTCAGCAACATCGCGATTTAACAATACAGTGTGTTCAAGCGTATGAGTTTCATTGGAAAGGTCCTGATCTAACTTACTAACTACGTCTTCGACCCTGGTCTCGCCAGGTACAATTGTTTCGACCATTACCATCGCACTGACCTTTTCAGGACGAGTGGATGCATAAATAGCCGAAATTACTGAGCCCAATGAGTGTCCCACAAGAACAACCTGCTCCTGTGTCAGTGATTCAATAATAATATCTAGATCATCAATATAGTCGTGGGCATTATTTGGGTTTTCAGTCCCCGCATGTGATGATAATCCGTGCCCTTTTAGGTCTGGTGCAATCACTCGGTAACCCTTTGCGACTAGCTCCACTGCCATTTCTTCCCAAACCGGCCCCTGGTCAAGAAAGCCGTGAACACAGATGATAGGAGGATGGTTTGGATCGCCCCATTCGCTGATTGAATACTCATGATTGCCATGAGTAACAATACTATCTCGATGTCTAGGCATCGTGTTTTTTAACGATATTGTTTTATTTTCTGCGGGCAACTCATAAGCATAGGTCTTTGCTATTTCACACGCATCGTCACTCAGTAAATTTGGTAGCGTTATGGTCTCCCATACCTTGCCTAGATTTTTGTCAATACTCTTACGAGTAAGGAAATTTGGATCGCCTATTGACATGGATTGTGCGTGAATACCGTCCGTCATTCGTCCATCTGAATAAGGGTTTAAGACTTCGCCTGTATATTCTATATCTAAGAAACGACAAATTTTCTTCAGTGTAATTTCTGGCTCAGAAATAAGATCTTCGTAGCGCACTAACAGTCGTCTATCTGAAGATACCGATTCAGCAAAGAACTGATCTATATTACCGTTAATACGTTTCCATATTTCTTCAGCTAATTCGTGACCATCGGCCTGCCCCTGGCCAATTAACTTTTCCATCCTCATACGTGAGAATGACTCGATCATGGCATAGGGGTGGCGAACCAAATGAATGTATTTAGGTTGATCGAAAAGTATTTCAGCACGTCTAATAATTTCCAAATCACTGGCATAAGAAGGTGATTTATCAACCAGCATTCGTCCATCCATAGCGGATAATATCTCTGCATAAACATCCTTGATCGAGCTATTATCTCTCACTAATTGTTCGACTTTTTTGGCACTTTCTTCAACGTTCTGTTGATACAGCTCCATAAAACCACGCTGTAAACCTTCTCCCAAGTAAGAGTCATTTAGTGTTTCATTCCTTTGAGCCATATCCTGGAAATTTAACAAGTGAAGTTCAGGCGGTGAAAATAGCTGGGGGTGACCCGCTAACATTGATCGTAGCAAGGTAGACCCAGCACGTGGACTCGATAAGATAAATGCTGCCGGGGATAACAAACTTTTTTCATCATTAAATTTCAACTTCGGGGAATGTAAATTTGATTTTTCTGACCTTACTTTTCCAGAAGGTCGACTTGATTTTTTCTCTGTACCAGACCCACCATTGTGTAAATTGGTAAATTCCTCTGAGATATATTTTGATAGGCTAGATAATGTCGCCCTTTCATATAATTCTCGGGGATATATCTGGATCCCTAAGTCATTCTTTATGTTTTGCAAAACTCCCATCGCTATAATTGAATCAACCCCATATTCATTAAAAATATTAATTCTTGGGTCAATCGAATCCTGGTCGATAAGCAGCGTTTCTGCGAAAAGACGACTTAGATAAGCCAGTATTTTGTCTTCCCTTTGTTTTATCTCCAGTTTTTCCAAACCATCAATCGCCAGGTTTTTACTCTCAACAATACTGGCAGGCAATTCAGTCTTCAGCTCAACAAGACCCTGATACAAAGTACTTTGAACATGTTGTTGATAAACGCTCCAATTAATGTCTGCAAAAACTATATGAGCCTTATCTTGATTCAATGCTGAGAACATTGCCTGGAGAGCATTAGCGCTGTGAAGTCCACTGATACCAACCGACTCACAATGCTTAATTAGTTCAACGGCCATTCCTATATCATTCCATGGCCCCCAGCTAATTGACAATGCTGGGATGCCCGAAGACCGTAATGAATGACTTAAGCTATCTAGGTAAGCATTCGCCGATGCATAAGCCGCTTGACCAACCCCACCAACCACGCCAGATATTGAAGAGAAAAAGACCAATGTGTCTATGGGTTCATCAGCCAATAGACGTGATAAAACGTCTGCGCCTAGAACCTTCGACTGCAACACTGCTTGTAAATGACTAGGCTTATGATCTAAGAAGGCTGCATCATCTAATACACCTGCGGCATGAAAGACAGAACTTACGGCTTGGCCCTCTTGTTTGATATTCTCGAGCAAAATGGCCATCGCAGATTGATCCGCTACATCACAAGAAGCGACGGTTATTTTGCAGCCTTTAGACTCCATTTCCTTAATTTTCTCTATTTGCTTCGAAGACGGATTAGCCATACGACTGGTTAATACGATGTGGGAATTCCCCATTCGTGCAAGCTCTAGCGCCAAATTAAAACCCAGACCACCTAAGCCTCCGGTGATTAATATAGAGCCAGTGCTGGTCCAAAGTTCGGCCCGGTTCACAGGCAACGTGTAGCGTTCCAATCGCTCTACATACAAACCATCCTTGCGCATTGCAAAAGAATCCTCATGATGATTCGCTCCATTTTGTCCCAGTAATATCGGCAACACGCTATCTAAAGAACAACCATCACTCTCCAGTGGCAAATCAAGGAAACCGCCCCAATAGTCAGGATATTCCTGAGAAAAGGCTTTTCCTAAGCCTTTAATCATGGCTTGATGAGGGTTTATAATTTTGTCATTTTGAGCAGTACTGACTGCTTGTGATGTGAGTAACCAACATGGAACTGGCTTGTACCTGAAGATTTTAACGATAGCCTGAAGTGCGTAAAGTGATAACGTCAGCTCCGTTGGAGCTGACTCTCCCTCAGGACTACCTAACCCCCATAAATAAAACATACCCTTTAGAGTTCCAGCTTGATCGACAAGAGAATTGACCTGAGAATAAATCGCTTCTGCCATAGCCTCTGATGCCATTTCAGTACGTTGTACAACAATCACTTCGCCGCCAGCAGCTTGAATCGACAGAATTAAATATCTTGCTAAAAATGAGTCATCTGATAAAACCAGCCATTTTCCTTCAACCATTTCTATGTCAGGTGAATGGTCATAACGCTGCCAAACCGTCAGGTATGAGCAACTGTCAATCACATCTTGTTCAGCACGCCCCGAACTATAGTGTTTAAGCTTAAGAAGTAACTCGTCCATTGATAGCAAAGGGGTATTGAGTTCTTTCGAAGACCCACCGAGTAATTCTGCAAAGTTAGCGACATTCCCAGATTTCACAACCTCCCAAAAACGTTGATCTGTCACATGGATTATTGGGTCTTTTGTTTTAAGTTCTTTAACATTCGGCACCCAATATCTTTCTTTCGCAAAGGGATAAGTCGGTAAACTAATCCGTTTTGGTTTAATGCCTGTATAGAGTCTATTCCAGTCAATAAATAAACCTTGAGACCATAAGTCAATTAATTTTAGATACTTCCCTTTTAACATCCAGCTATCGACAAGTTGACTGATATCTTCATCAGAATCGAGTGAATCAAATAGAGCTTTATTTTGTTTCACAGAACCACTGAATTGAACTTGTTCCTCTCCATTATTCTCAATATATATGCTCAATTTTTCTTTAAGTTCTTCTATCGAAGACACAATTAAACCTAAACGTTCGCCCATCGCTTCACGCCCCACTTGCAGCGTAAAAGCTAGATCTGAAATATAAATATCAGCTTGAGGATTATGGGTATTGTCAGCAGTATCATCAGATGATAATGCTGACAATGACTCCTCGTTGATTAATACAATATATTCCGAAAGCGCCTCAACCGAACAATGCTCTATGAATACTGATGAATCGAGTTCCACGTCACATTGGTTTCGAAGTGCGTCTAGCAATGAAATTTGATGCAAAGGTTCTACACCAAAATCACTAAACTCCTGCGAAGCATCGATCGCGTCGTTAGGTACATTCAAAATACCAGCGAGAATCAATATAACAATTTTTTGGTATTCTTCCTGACTGATGCGAGCATCAGCTGGGTCGTCACAGAGATTATTATCTACCTTCGAATCAAGCTCTTTTCGTTCTTTCGACTCAAGAAACGTGAGCAAGTTCTTACACACGTCCAATAACCGTTCAGGATTCTTCGCAGAAAGAGGAATACAAAACTGATCTAGCTGGAGATCAGAAATACGAGAAGGAAGAGCAAGTTCATGGCTATATTCTTCCAAAACAACATGCGCATATGCACCTGAAAAACCGAAGCTACTCACACCTGCTCTTCTTGGTATACCTTCAGGAACAGTCCAAGGTATGTTCTCTGTGTTGATAAATAACGCTGAACGATCTAATTTTATGTACGGATTTATTTTTTCGAACTTAGGCATCGCAGGAATAACTTGCTGCTTCATTTGTTGGATAACTTTAATAATGCCTACAATGCCCGCCGCACCTTCTGCATGCCCAATATTCGCTTTTGCAGACCCGACAGCGCAAAAACTATGCTTCGGTGTAAACTTCTGAAAAGCTCGAGTTAAAGCATTAATCTCAATCGGGTCGCCTAATTTGGTGCCTGTACCATGCGCTTCGATGTAACTCAAAGTAGATGGATCAATATCCGCATTCTTCCAGGCCTTAGTGATTACATTCATTTCGCCCGATACACTAGGCGCAGTTAGGGAAGGAGTATATCCTCCATGTAATGCAGCAGATCCTTTCACGACCGCATAAATTTGGTCACCGTCTGCCAATGCTTGTTCTTTTGGCTTTATCAAAATACTTGCAATACATTCTCCAGGCACATAACCGTCTGCCTGCGCGTCGAAAGTATGGCATCTTCCGGTAGCCGATAACGCACCAATGCTGGAGAAATAGCGATAATGAGGTGAGGATAAGAGTAAATTAACGCCACCTACGAATGCCATTTTACATTCTTCATTTTGTATTGCCTGGCATGCTTGATGTAGTGCAAATAATGAGGAAGAACACGCCGTATCCACAGCAATGCTTGGGCCGGTTAAATCAAACAAGAAAGAAATCCGGTTAGCCATGATTGTTTGACCATTTCCGGTGCCAGCTAAGGGATTTATTGGCTGCTGCATTTCAGCAATTTTATCCGCATAATCATGAAAACAAACACCAACAAAAACCCCCGTATCACTCCCACGAATCTGATTAATTACACCGGCATCCTCACCTGTTCTATAGACACTTTGCAGTAACATACGTAGCTGTGGATCGATCCATTCTGCTTCTCTGGGAGATATATTAAAAAATGACGCGTCAAAATGATCCACGCCGTTTATAAAGCTTCCCCATTTACAATAGGTCTTATCTTCAACACCAAAATTTTCATCAAACCAAGGTTTAACATCCCAGTGACTCGACGGCACTTCTTTCAATAGATCTGTTTGAGAGTCAATATGTTGCCAAAACTCATCAATATTATCTGAGTCAGCAAATTGACCGCTGATGCCAATAATGGCCATTTCTTGTTGAGTTTTTTTGTGCGAAAAACGAGAGGTCTTCGAATCAGTAGCGGCATCCCCTTTACCCCGAACACTTGAGGCCAAGCTGAAGGTTCGCGTTGTTGTTGAAGTAGTTGAAGCACTCTGTTTCGTTATAGTGTTATACGTTTTCGTAGCTGTCTTGGCTAAAGATTGCTTTGCTGAAGCCAGTTTGATTTGAGTACTAGTTTTTCCGTTTATAGCAAAAAAGTTACTAATATCAGGCGTAAACTCTTGAAGTAAATATTGACTCACTTCCTGAATATTTTGATATTCAAACAAAATTGTCGGATATAGTGCGATTTGCAGTTCCTTTTCTAGACTCTGCACCATAGAAACCATATTGGCTGAGTCCCCCCCCATATCCATAAAATTCTGAGTCACTTGAATTTTTGACTCCGACACACCAATTGAGCTCGCTACTTTCTTAATTAAGTATTGCGCCAAAGGAGCAGAAATATCATGAGATGCTTCTGATATTGGCACGGTAGGCGCTTTCTTTTTAGGCGTTGCACTACCTTGCGCTTCAGTCTCGACATCACCATTTTCTCGAGATGAATTTAGCTGCTTGGTGGTAAAGCCTTCCAGTTCACAGAGCAACTCCCCCGCCATAGAAAAGAGTTGTAAATTCATGGACGCTATCTGGTCGTTGCGCATAACCTTCTCTGCAATACAAAAGTATTCATGATTCTGAAATGCGGACAAATCATTTTTTACCGTAACTTTTTTGATCATCATTGGCATTTGATGATTAATAACGAGGTCAGCACTACCTTGAGTTAAAGAAAAGGTTGAAATGACATGACAGGCATCAAATATAGCTGGGTGAATATCATAATCAGGTAACTCCTGCGTAATCGATTTAGTTAGCTGAATCATGCCCAATACTTTATTGTCAGAAAGTGTATATACTTTTTGAACACTAAATAGACTGCTACCGTAAACTTCTTGGGTAGAGTCTCCATAATATAAGTGCCCTTCCCTTGTTTCAGTTGCCGCGGCTATATAATCCGAAAGTGAGACAGTTTGACTCAAAGGCTTAGGTAGTAAACTTAATACACCACTAGCCACATTGATTCTTGGCTGTGAAGGATTAAGTGAATATTCAGCCGTGAAATTTATGGCATCACCAATGGTTTCTCCTTGCAATACCACTTCTGCCACTTCATTTTCTTCGATCACAATAGGACTTGAATAAAGAATTTTTTCTAAGAAGAAGTCCTGACCATTCAACAGATCTTTACCCGTTTCAATCATCATTGATAAATAGGAGGCGCCCACTAATAAGGGCATGCCAGAAACACGATGGTCTTGTAGTAATGGTAAATCATAAGCAAAACTTCTTCGTTTATACTCTTTTAAGGAACCTATTTTTCTACTATTGTCTTCTTCAGAGGCTTCCACTGGGACAATATCTTGCCCTAACCAATAACGATTGCGTCTAAAATTGGTTTTAGCTACATAGGAGCTCACAGTCATTGGCAGATATTCTTCCAAAATCATATGGCAATTACTGCCACCAAAACCAAATGAGGATATAGCTGCACGCCTTACACCCTCAATAGGTTTCCAATTTTGTAGTTCTGTGTTCGGATAAAATGGGCTAGATTCAAATTCAAACCGCGGGTGTGGTTTTTCACAATTAAGGGTAGGCGGAATTTGTTTGTGTTGTAAACAAGCCACCACCTTTAACAAACCCGTTACACCTGCAGCAGTCATCGTATGCCCAACATTCGATTTTACCGAGCCAACTGCACAGAATTGTTTCTTTGGGGTATAGTCGCGGTAGACTTGGCTAGCCGCACGTATCTCAATAGGATCACCTAATAATGTACCAGTGCCATGCGCTTCTACATAACCGATGGTACTGGGGTCTATTTGGCTTTTCGCAAGAGCCGCTTCTATGACTTCTTTTTGACCGTTCTGGTTAGGTACTGTCAAACCAACCGTACGGCCATCATTGTTTACAGCAGACCCTAAAATAACCGCTTGAATTGGGTCACCATCACGAACAGCGGCGTCATACTCTTTTAATAAAACTAAACCAGCACCTTCACCTAATACAAAACCTTGTGCTCGTTCATCAAAGACATAAGAATTACCATCATTGGACAATACCTTAGCCTGACTGAAACTGACATGGCTCTCAGCATCTATCATCAAATAAATACCACCCGCAATAGCCATGGTTGAGCTACCATTTAAAATGCTTTCACACGCGTCATGAATCGCGATCAATGACGATGAGCAGGCTGTATCAATTGTTTTAGAAACGCCTTTCAGGTTATGAAAATCAGAGACACGCGCTGCCATCATATTCGCAATCGAATTCACCACCATATGTTGAGTGGCATCGTCCGGTACATGATGAGAATAATTACTTAAATAGTTATTTTCTTTTGCGCCAATAAAAACTGAAGTTGCACTACCATCAATTTTGTTTTTTGATTGAGCTGCCTGATCGAAAAGCTCTTGAGATAACTCCAAAATAATTCGGTGCTGTGGGTCCATTACAATAGCATCATGATCTTTAACGCCAAAAAAATTCGCATCGAAGCACTCAATATTTTGAATGAAGCCACCATGATTGGTGTAAGTTTTTCCTGCTCGCAGATCAGGGTGATATGTTTCTTCAGGCATCCATCGGCCATCTTGGGGAGCATCTACAATGCTATTTTTTCCCCCCGCCAAATTGTGCCAAAATTCTTCCACATTATTTGCGCCCGGAAGCCGGCATGCTTGTGAAATAATTGCTACCTTGGTGGACTTTGAATTTTGACTTGAGCCGAACCTGCGCTGCTTTCTTCGAATAGTTTTTTTCGAAGAAGCCTTGCTAGTATTTTCACCTTTTATAGTCATATTTTCTGTCGAAGAACCTATCTCACTAGGTATTTCAAGCGAAGATAATACCTTGTTTAGCCCTTCTTGTTTAAGGAACTGCGCCAATTTCTCTAGACTCGAATATTCCATAATCGTGGTGGGAGCAAAACTTCTTTCAAACCGCTTTTCAAGCTGATTTAATAAGCTCATTATTAAAATGGAATCAACACCATATTCAGAAAACTCTGTCTGAGCATCCAATTCTTCGGGTGATATTTTTAGCTGATCTGCAAATAATGAAAGTAAGTATTCATCCATTGAAGTAGAACCCGTTGAAACCAAGTTCGAACTATCTACAGGTGGTCTAAAGTCATTAATTTTATTATCCGGCGCAGCTATTTTTAATACGACATGTTTTATTTTTTTCCGGTCGCCATGCAGGATAAGTAATTGAGAATGCGAGGCCACTTGCTTGAGCTTATTAATAACCTCAAGCCCTTGTGCAGTAGGTAATACTTTCATACCTGTTTGGTCAAACATGTGCTGTTGAAATGCCGGTTCAATTCTCATCCCGCCCTCTTCCCAGAGTGGCCAGTTAACTGAAAGCGTTTGCCCTTTACGTACTCCTGACCTCGCAAGATCGTTGCGATAGGCGGAAAACTGATCCATAAACCCATTGGCGGCTGCATAATCAGCCTGCCCTGGATTTCCTACTGCACCCGAAAGTGAAGAAAACAAGACTATAAAGTCCAAGTCCATATCTCGTGTTGCATGATCTAAATTAAAGGTACCCGTTACTTTAGGCGACATAACAGACCTAAACTCCGCCGCCGTTTTCTTTAAAATGAAATTATCGTCAATCATGCCGGCACTGTGTATGATCCCATTTAGCGTTCCATACTCGCGCTCAATTGAATCAATCATTACGCTGACTTGCTGGGCATCTGTTACATCAAGAGCCTGATAAGCCACATGACCTGTTTTAGTATTTAGAGTATCTAGTGTTGTTTGCTTTTCATTTGTGAGCTCAGAACGCCCAGTCAAAATGATATTAGCCCCTTTCGTATTAGCTAATATTTCATCTGCAAACAGTAGCCCTAACCCGCCCAAACCACCGGTAATGAGGTAGACACCCTGATCGTTGAATACAACTTCTGAACGCTCCTCAGATTCAACAACATCACTCCAAACAGGCACAAAACGCTTTTTATTTTCATACTTAATAATACTCTGCGCGCTCGAATTTTTATTCTCTTGCAACAAAGTGATTAAGTTTTCTAAAGGCTCGTCAACATCAACTTGGATCAATTGTCCTGTTATTTTAGGGTTCTCTAACGCTGCTGTTTTTAGCAAACCCGATAAACCACTAAATAACACCTCTTCACCGACATTGGGTACAATAATTTGAACGAGTAGGTTCCCTTGAAGTTTACTTTTTAACCGTTCTTGAAGTAAGTCAAAACAACGCACCGCATGTTCGGTAAACCGAGTTGCAATGGACGTTTCATTGGACCTTAAGGCCAAACAGTGACTTCCTGTCAGTAAGGATTCCAGTTCGATTGGTGTCCGCTTTTTTTGCTCACATAAAGGCAATTCACACAAAATTATTAAGTGCTCTGAAAACATCTTTCGAGTGCTAGCAGCCATTACAAGCTGTTCTTGCCAAACTGGACTAAGTTTTATAGTCGTAGCGTTAGGGTTTTTGGTAGCAGTCGTCGTTAAATCACCATCCAAAATACGCGAAGTAAATCCTTTCAGCTGTGCACATACATTGCCCTGTTGATCACAAAGATCGATATCCAGTTTTTGTATTTTACTTATTGCAGTACTGACTTTGGTATGACGAACCCATGCATACATATTGGAGGTACAGGCACGAATGATGTCTATAGATTCCAAAGAAAAAGGAATAATAAGTTTCTTAGGACTATCATTCTTCTCTTCAAGCATAGAGGCCGTCAGAGTCAAACCGATGGCGGCTTGTAAAGCACTATCCATTAAACTCGGGTGAAGCACGTAGTTACTTTCACTGTGTTGAACCGAATCTGGTAGCGTCAACTTCGCCAGAATGTGACCCTCACCCTGATAAATTTCCGTAATACCTTGATGACCCGGCCCGTAGTTTAGCCCCATCTCATTAAATGCTTGATAGCATTGTTGAGCACTTAATGTACCTTGGTCCATTTGAGCCTGTAACCCTGCGATATCAAGTTGTGCCACCGTTTGCGCTGTTTTAAATTGTGCTAACCCTTGAGAGTGCACAACCATTTCATCATCTACCTCAATTTCACTATAGATTTCATAGTGAATTGAATCATTTTTTTCATTTAAGTCCTCGTCAAATAAAGCAATATTTATAGTTCTATCTGAATCGTCTACCACAAAGGGTTGTGACCAAATAACATTTTTAAGGCTGAGAATTTTTGCTTGATTTGAAACTGCATCTTCCGATCGTCCAAACACTTTCTCCACCGCAGCCCTTGCCATCTCTAAATAACTAACACCTGGCAATACTTTTTCACCTTGCACTTGATGGTCATTTAGAAAGAACTCCTGCCCACTAAATGTTGTGGTGAAGCGCTGTTCCATAAGATCTGAGGTATTTTCATGTAACAAAGGATGAAGACTTGATTGCTGACTACTTATAGTCATCGGCATGACACTGCTTTCAGTAATTGGTATCCAATACCGATCCTTAGCAAACGGGTAAGTCGGTAAACTAATACGATTTGGCTTTGCGATTAGATAAAGTTTATTCCAGTCGAATACCAGTCCTTTTACCCATAAATCTAGCAATTTTGAGTACTTGTTTCTAGCCAGCCATTTTTCCAGCATCTCCTGAAATTCACTGTCCTTTGTCATTACCGATAAAGTTTCTTTATTGCTTTTTACCTGGCCACGGTAATAATTATCAACATCTACATTGCCTGAAACAAAACCTTTTAATTTTTGCTCTAAGTCCTCAAGGGATGTCACAATAAAACCCATACGCTCTTCCATCGCTTCCCGTCCAACTTGGAGGGTATAAGCAAGATTGGATAAATCTAGTGGCGGTAACGGGGTTGATGTCTCAGTTTGAGCATTGATTTGATTCTTCGAGTAATCTTGTATAAATGCTAAAAGCCTGCTTGCACTTTCTTCCAGCTGTTTAGCGGTTCTTGCTGACAAAGGAATCATGACACCAGAAGGGTTTGCCTGAGCCATTTTATTGCTAGCGTCTTCGTCAATTTGATATTCCTTAATGACTATATGCGCGTTACTTCCCCCGGCACCAAATGATGAAACACCTGCTATTCTAGGTATCTCCTTCCCATCTTTCGTAATGCGATCCCAAGCTCTTAACTTCTGATTAACAACAAAAGGCGTGTTTTCAAAATTTATATTGGGGTTTAAGGTTTCCGAGTGTAAAGACGGTACGATTTGTTGATGTTTCATCTGTAAGAGTACTTTACTCAAACCACTAATTCCGGCAGCGCCTTCGCCATGTCCAATATTGGATTTCACAGAACCTATCAGGCAATCACCATTCTCATGTGATTTACCAAACACTTGAGTAAGCGCTGTAATTTCAATAGGATCGCCTAACTTTGTTCCCGTACCATGCGCTTCTATATATGAAACCCAACTCGGATCGGTATTTGCTTCTAATAACGCTCTTTCAATAACATCACGCTGTGCTTTTGGATTTGGCACACTATAACCATTAGTTTTACCACCGTGATTGATTGCACTTCCCAAAATAGTGCCATAGATATGATCACCATCACGTTGCGCATCTTTCAGCCGTTTAAGCATGACAGTACCGACCCCTTCAGCCGGAATATAGCCATCTCCTCCCTCGCCAAAGCTTTCGCAATGGCCTTTAGTAGAAATAAATTGGCCCGCACTTAACATCAAATACTTATTAGGGTGAATAGTGACATTCACGCCACCTGCTATGGCTAAGTCTGTTCTACCATGTTTTAAATCCTGGCAAGCTAAATGAATCGAGGTCAAGGAAGAAGAGCACATCGAGTCAGTGGTAATACTAGGTCCTTGAAGATTCAGAGCATAAGAAACCCTATTAGCTATGCTGGCCAAACTACCACTGAAGCCCATTCGGTTGCCCTTTAGACTTTCTTCAACACCAAAGAGTTGATACTCACCATACATAACGCCAGTGTACACGCCTATTTGTCCCGGCATTTTCTGGCCTTCAGAAGCCTGGGCCTGCATGAGCTGCAATTGTTCTCGGGTATAACCGGCATCTTCTATAGCCATCCAAGCATGCTCTAAAAACAAGCGTTCTTGGGGGTCCATTATCATGGCATCACGTGGGGAAATATTAAAAAATAAAGGGTCAAATTCATCCACGCCGTCAATAAAGCCACCATATTTACTAAAATGATGGCCAGCCTTATTTCGGTCCTCACTATAATATTCACGCCAATCCCAACGATCCATTGGTACTTCTGTAATGCAGTCTCGCCCCGATTGGAGATTATCCCAATAAGCTTGTAGGTCTACAGCTTGAGGATAGCGACCGCTCAAACCGATAATCGCAATCTCTACAGTCGCCGATTGTAGGAGGGGAAGGTTTGTTGACGGTGCGAGCTGTATCCCCGAAAAGCGTCGCCGTCTCATTTTGCGAGAACTCGAATTTAGAGCTCTCTCTGGTTGCGCGCTAGTATTTAAGGTAAGTCTTGCATTTGAAGTTGTCTCAACCGTGTTCAATACCGCTGGATCAGCTACATTCACTTGAGTATCATCATGCTTAAAAAGAGCGTTAAGTACATCTTTATAACTCTGAGCAAGATATTCTGCTAATTCAGCCAAGGTTTGATGTTCAAAAAATATCGTTTTCGACAAAGAACCAAAGGTCTTTTCCAATTGATTTGTAAGACTCATAACAAGTATCGAATCCATACCGTACTTTTCTAATGGAGCATCTATATCAATTTTATTAAAAGATAGTTTAAGTACTGCGCCTAACTGTTTCTTCAAAAATACTGCCGTTTTTTCTTCCAAGCATTGATCATCAGGCCTTGATTCAGAGTTCATTGGTGCTTCCTGCACGGATGCAGCTTGGTCCAATTTCTCTACAATACCGGAATAGGTATGTTGTAGCGTAGTTCGCATTTTCGTGGGATAACCTTGCATTACCAACCACTGATTTTTTCCTGAGCTTAGTCCCTGGTAAAATGTCTGTAAGCCAGTCTCTGTAGTCATCGAAACCATACCAGTAGACGCTGTCATCATAGCCTCACTCGCTTGATCGATCTGCATTCCGCCTTCTTTCCATAGCGGCCAATTTATCGAAATAGTTTGGCCTTGACGTTCACCAGACGCTGTTAATTCTTGGCGATAGTGGGCAAACTGATCGATAAATCCATTAGCAGCGGCATAATCAGCTTGGCCAGAATTTCCAAACGTGCCAGATATGGACGAAAACAAAACCATGAAATCCAGAGCCTTGTTTTGTATTGCCGTATCGAGATTAAATGTACCCGTCACTTTAGACGACAGCACCTGCCTAAATTCATCTTCGGTTTTATTTAAAATAAAATTATCAGCAATCACACCGGCACTGTGAATAACCCCGTTTAATTTCCCATAGTCACTATCTATAGTCTCAATCAATGAACATACTTGTTTAAGATTGCTTACATCAATTGCATGATAAACAACCTGAGCAGTTTGAGCGTTTAAGTCGCTCAGTGTTATTTGCTTCTCTTCTGAAAGTACTGAACGTCCAGTTAATATAATTTTAGCGTTTTTGGTTTGCGCTAAAATTTCCTGAGTAAACAACTGCCCTAAACCACCTAAACCACCCGTAATGAGATAAACACCGTCATCTTTGAAAGCCACTCCCGTATTCGTATTCGTACTTTCAACATCGTTCAAAATTAGCACAAATCGTTGCTTGTTTTCATATTTGATAATGGGCTGATCATTGACAGTCTTATTTTCTTCTAGCAAAGAAACCAAGTAGCCTAAACTGGCACTTGCATCTACTTGGATCAACTGACCTATGAATTTTGTATTTTCTAGCATGGCTGTTTTTAACAACCCAGAAAGCCCACTAAACAGTACCGATTCTCCCGTATTGGGTACCACAATTTGCATCAATACTTTGTCGTTCGATTTGTTGTTCAACATTTCCTTAATAAGTTCAAAGCAACGAAGTGCATACTCCGTAAATCGGTTATCAATAGTTGTGTGACTTGACCGTAAGGCTAAGCACTGGCTGCCTGTTAATGCGGCTTCCAATTCAATCGGTGTTCGCTTTTGTTCTACGCATAGAGGTAGTTCGCAAAGAAGGATTACGTGTTCGGTAAATTCGATTTGAGCACTTTCTGCTGAAATAGACTGTTGCTGCCATATAGGGCTCAATTGCAACGTAGAAATAGACTCCTTGGGTGGCGAAAGCCGTAATTCACCCTCCAATATTCGTGCAGAAAAACCTCTCATTTTCACACACATATTTCCATCTTCATCATACAAGTCAATATCTAAACTCTGTATTTCCGTCCCAAGAGCACTTCCTTCTGAGCCCCTAACCCAGACAAACATCTTAGTGGTGCAAGCACCGATAATTTCTAACAAATCCAAAGCAAAGGGAATAATAAGAGGAACCTTAGGTTCTTCTCCCACTTTGAGTTTCATCGGATCCAACGCAAAACCGATTGCTGACTGAACCGCACTATCCATTATGCTCGGGTGAAGCACGTAATCATTTAGGCTCTCTTGAACAGATTCTGGTAGAGTCAACTTAGCTAAAAGTTGATCTTGACCTATATATAATTCTGTAATTCCTTGATGACTGGGTCCGTAGCTTATCCCCATATTTTTAAAGGTGTTATAACATTGCTCTGCACTGACAGTCCCGTGGTTCATTTGATGCTGAAGAGCTGGAATATCTAGTTGCGATTCTTTTTCCACTATTCTATATTCCGCTATCCCTTGCGAATATATCTGTAGCTCATCCTCTGCAGCTGATTCACTATAAATCTCGTAGTGAATCGAACCGATTTCTTGACCAAGGTTTCCATCAATATGTTCATCAAATAAGGCAATATTTATTTCGCTCTCAGAATTGCCCATCACAAACGGTTGCGACCAAACTACATTCTTTAGACAGAGACGACTTGCAGAGTTTGAATGTACTGATTCAGGTAAAGCGACTGCTTTTTCAACCGCAGCCCTCGCCATTTCTAGATACCCCACACCAGGTAAATATTTTTCACCCTTAATTCTATGATCATTCAAGAAAAACTCATCACCATTAAACGTAGAAGTAAATCGTTGCTCGGATAGATCAGAAGTATTTTCATGCAGCATGGGATGATCAAAAGAATTCAACGTTCTATTTGATAAAAATTCTTCGAAATACTTTTTCGCTTCCTGTTCTGAAATTCTATTTTTACTAAATTCATTCAGAATATACTGTGCTAATTTCATTCTTAATCACCCTTTATAAACTACTTCAGTTCTATACTTTTAACTTAGCTTGACTGGTTAAGAGCCCAATCTAAACACCATATTTTTTGATAACAAATTCATTACTTTCTTGTTTGACATCTTCAAAAATACTGTCAACTAAGTTACGCACTGCTGGCGTAATAGATTTCGCTGATGTCTTATTTGACCTCATCATTTCTTCAGAAATTGTGTTCGTGATGTTATTTTTCGGTGTAAGCATTTTACGGACTTTATCTCCTTTTTCGACATTGAGTCGTGAAGATTCAGGTTGCGTTTCTGATACCCAATACCGTTCTTTCGCAAAAGGGTAGGTCGGTAAACTGATGCGTTTTGGCTTGACCCCTTCATAGAGCTTACGCCAATCCAATTCGAGTCCTTTCACCCATAAATCCAGCAATTCTGAGTACTTCTTTTTGTTCATCCATCGCTCAATCACTTCATGTAACTCTTCATTTACTGAAAACATTGACACGGTTTCTTTATTTCTCTGAACCTGCCCCTGATAACAACCCTCAACGCCTTCTTTTCCGGATAGCATTTGTTCTAATTTTTGTGCCAATTCCTGGAATGACGACACGATCAACCCTAGCCGTTCATCCATGGTATCTCTGCCCACCTGAAGTGTATAAGCCACTGATTCCAAGTTTAATTTCGACCCTATCACCGGCAAACTATTGTCATCCTCAAGCTGAAGTTCTGGTTGAATAAACGCTAATAAGTCACTCACTCGTTGCATCAACTGCTCTTGATTGTTTGCGGATAAAGGGATCAGCACGTGGCCGTTTGAATCCATTTCAGTAGCTGGGTTGATATCCAGCTCTTCGCTGACGCCATACTCTTCCAATATGACATGCGCGTTGCTGCCACCAAAGCCAAACGAACTGACCCCTGCTCGACGCGGTATCTCTCGACCATCCTGATCTTTCAAACGAACCCAGTCTTGGGCTTCTTGTACGATGTAAAAAGGGCTTTCCCTTAAGTCGATAAAGGGATTGATATCTTGGCAGTGTAAGGTCTTGACTAGCTTTCGGTGCTTGAACTGCAGCAATACTTTAATCACTCCCGCAACACCTGCGGCTAATTCCAAGTGACCAATATTAGTTTTGACTGAGCCAACACCACAATGAACAGAGTCCGCCGTGTCATAACCGGCTTGTTGATATAAGTCCTTAAATGCTTTCTTCAAACCATTAATTTCTATCGGGTCACCCAGTTTTGTTCCTGTGCCATGCGCTTCAATATAGGTAATAGTCTTAGGATCCAGACCGGCTTTGGTATACGCGGTTTTTAATAACTCAGCCTGTGCATTCGGGTTCGGAGCCGTAAGAGAATTTGCTCGACCACCGTGATTTTCTGCACTGCCTTTGATAACACCGTAAATATGATCTCCATCTCTTTCCGCCTGCGACAGTTTCTTCAGAAATAGCATGCCGACCCCTTCGCCTCGCACATAACCATTAGCGGCGGATGAGAAGGTTTTACATTGACCGTCCTCGCTTAGCATGCCTGCTTTATTGAAACTTATATGCGCATCGGGTGACACAATAGTATTCACCCCTCCCACGATAGCGGCATCACAAGAACCCTCATTCATCGCACTTATTGCTCGATGCACCGCAACCAACGAAGAAGAACAAGCTGTTTCAATAGGTTCGCTCGGACCATGGATGTTCAAGTAAAAACTCATTCGGTTTGGGCCCACCGAAGGCACCATACCGGTTGCGCTGTAACCTTCAATCGCAACACCAGCATTAGCAATCAATTGGCTATAACCACTATTACCGGTACCGACAAAAATTCCGGTATCGCTACCCGAAAGACTACTAGCACTGTAACCAGCATCCTCAATCGCTAAATAAGTATGCGTCATCAGTAGTCTTTGCTGAGGATCCATTAACTCCGCTTCTCTCGGCGAGATGCCAAAAAACAAGGGGTCGAAGTGAGACATACTGTCGATGAATCCCCCCCATTTAATATTGGTTTTATTATCTTCAACCTGTGGGTCACCATATAAGGCTGACCAATTCCAACGATCCGACGGGATCTCTGTAATACAATTGGCACCGCGCTCAAGGTTTTCCCAGAATTGTTCCAAATTTTCGGCCCCGGGAAAACAACCACTCATGCCAACAATCGCAATCGCTTCCCGTTCCGGTGCCTTAGCAACAGTACGCCCCGTCATGAAAGAGCGCATTTTCCGGCTTGCCAATGAACCCGATATCTTGTTCACAACAGGACTAACTGACGGTGATATTTCAGACGTTTTCGGATACTGTATTACAGGCGACGCTTGAAGGCGTTCAACATTTAAGTGCCCAGCAAATACCGATGTATAATCCTGAGCAAGATGACTTGCGAATTCATCCAATCTTGAATATTCGAAGAATATGGTGGGTGTTAGGTCTAGTTGATATTGTTGATTTAACTGATTGGAGAAGCCCGTTAGAGACACCGAATCAAAACCATAGTCATTCAACTCGGTTTCTAAATCGATATCTTGGACATTGATATTAAGTCGCTCAGATACCATACGAATCAACATCGTTTCAATTTTCGCCAGCAAACTACTAGTATCAATATCTGCGCTGACAGCATGGTTCGTCTCAACTACGGGCTTGGCTGGGATACCCTCTTGCTCAGACTGAGGCAAAAGCATATCTCGTAGTTGTGAGGTAATGCCTTCCATCACCAAACGCTGACTACAGTGTAAACTTAAACTTTGATAAAACGCGTTTAAGCCCGTATCCGTTTGCATCGCAACCATGCCGGTGGCGGCCGTCAACATGGCCTCACTGGCCTCATCAACATGCATGCCGCCGTCTTTCCACAGCGGCCAGTTAATCGATACGGTTTGACCTTGACGCTGCCCCGTCTCGATGAGCTGATTGCGATAATTGGCAAATTGATCCATAAACCCATTGGCTGCGGCGTAGTCGGCTTGCCCAAAGTTTCCAATCGCGCCCGAAATTGAAGAGAACAATACGAAAAAGTTAAGGCTAAGGTCTTGTGTCGCTACATCAAGATTGAAGCTTCCCGAGACCTTTGGTAAAAGAACCTGGCTAAATTCTACCGAGGTTTTCTTTAGGATAAAGTTATCTGCAATGACGCCCGCGCTATGAATAATACCGTTTATGCAACCGTGCTTAGCCTGCATATCAGCAACTAATGAGTTTACTTGCTGAGCATCTGCGACATCCACCGCGTGGTACGCCACATGGCCACCTAAAGCGTTTAAGTCATCCAGAACAATTTGTTTTTCTTCTAACAGTTCCGAACGCCCGGTTAGAATAATATTGGCACCTTTGGTCTTCGCCAGTATTTCATTGGCAAACACTAAACCTAAACCACCCAAACCACCCGTAATAAGATAAACGCCCTTATCTTTAAACACAGCAACAGGTGCAGAACTTGCCTCAATCTCTTCCCAAGCAGACACAAAGCGGGTTGTTTCTTCATATTTAATAACACACTGTTGACTCTGCTGTTTGCTCTCTTCAAGTTTGGATATCAAATTTTCTAGCGTTTCACTTGGGTCGACTTGAATTAATTGCCCCAACAATTTTGGGTTTTCAAGCATGGCAGTTTTTAATAAACCTGTTAGCCCGCTAAATAAAAGCGACTCACCACAATTGGGTACCACTATTTGGATCAGTACTTTGTTCTGTGGTTTGCTCTCTAGTACGCGCTTTAATAGTTCGAAACACTGCAGGGCATGTTCACTATATCGTGCATCTACTGTATTTTGATCTGACGGTAATACAAGACACTGACTTTCCTTCAGCAAAAATTCTACTTGGCTTTTCGTGTTAGCTACTTCAGATAAATCGGTTTCACACAGTACGACTATGTGCTCAGCGAATATGGCTTTTTTATCAATCGAGCCTAACGAAACTTGCTGCCATACCGGCTTTACTTGTACTAATGAAATAGCATCTTTGGGTGGTGTAATACTTAGCTCACCTACTAGAACTCGAGAAGTAAAGCCACTAATTTTAACGCAGATATTTCCTTGACTATCACAAAGGTCAATATCCAATTTTTGTACTTTAGTTGCTGATGTATAACCATTTGAATATCTAACCCAAGCGAACATATTACGGCTACAGGCACGGATAACTTCTACTAAATCTAATGAAAACGGGATGCTAAGTTGTATGCTAGCCTGATCACTGCCAGTAAGTTTCGCAGGATCCAATACCAAACCTATACACGATTGCAATGCACTATCCAATAAACAGGGGTGCAGTTTATAATCACTCTGGCTATCGAGTATAGATTGGGGCAAAGCCAGCTTAGTAAGCAACTGATCGTCACCTCGGTATATTTCTTCAATACCTTGATGCCCAGGACCGTAACTCAGTCCCATCGAATTAAACATTTTATAACATTGCTCTGCACCGACCGTACCCAGATGCATTTGAGTTTTAAGCTCCGCTATATTCAGAGCAGCAAGCTCTTGCCTTACGGTAAATTCCGCTAGACCTTGTGAATGAGTAATGAATTCACCCTCAGCTTCGGGCTGACTGTAAATTTCAAAATGAATCGCATCAGCCTCGAAGTTATGTCTTTGGTCGGGCGCTCCATTAAACAGGGCAATATGCACTTCAGTCTCTAAATCGTTTACGACCAAAGGCTGTGACCAAACAATATTTTTAAGACAAAGCGTATGCTCTTCAGAAAACCGTTCACGGTTAGTGAAACCAAGTCCTTTTTCTACTGCCACTCTCGCCATTTCAAGATAACCAACACCAGGTAAGACTTTCTCACCTTTAACTCGGTGATCGTTCAAGAAGAATTCTTGTCCGCTAAAAATCGAGCTAAAGCGCTGTTCCGATAAATCGGAGGTATTTTCATGTAATAGAGGATGGATAAACGACGAAACAAGCCCTTTCTTAAAAACATCTTTACTAAAAGGTTGACTTACCCAAAACCGTTCCTTAGCAAAAGGATACGTTGGTAAATGGATTCGTTGTGGTAGGCCATGTTTATATAGTTTGGCCCAGTCCACGATGCAACCCTGCAACCAAAGTTCTGCGAGCTTCTTATGTTTCCCTTTAATTATCCATTGCGTTACCGCCCCCTGGAGGTCTTCATCACCCGCAAAGACATTACCCATACTGTTAGACTTACCAACTTTACCCTGCCATAAATCACGAACAGTCTTTTGCCCGTCAAGCCACTGCGTAAGCTTCTCGGCGACTTCGTCAATACTTCGTACCCGTAAAATCAAACGTTCTTGTAACTCAATACGGCCTACTTGAAGCGTATAAGCGAAGTTAAGAAGGTCGGTTTTGGGGTTATGACGAACATAAACCCTTAGCCGGGTGGCATATTCCTGTAAACGCTCAAGGCTTTTGGCTGAAATAGGAATCAGGGTACCGTCACTAACCTGGGATGAAGTACTTATTTCATGATGAGGATATTCCTCAAGAATGACATGCGCATTAGACCCTGTTGCACCAAATGAACTAACTCCAGCCCGTCTAACACTATTTTTGGTTTCAGAAGGTAAAGCCCAGTGTTGTGTTTCTGCCTGAACATAAAAGGGCGAATCGGCTAAATCTAAAATGGGATTTATTGTCTCGGAATGTAAGGACTTAACCAGGGTTTTGTGGTGTAGTTGAAGAATGGTTTTGGTTAAACCACTAATACCTGCGGCTGACTCAGCATGGCCCACATTCGATTTAACAGAGCCTAAAGCACAAAATTGTTTTTTGTCTGTAAACTGTTGAAACGCCCTATTCAAACCCTGAATTTCAATTGGGTCCCCTAATGAGGTTCCAGTGCCATGCGCCTCAATATAGCTAATGGATTCAGGGTTAATGCCCAACTTATCCAAGCTGGCAACAATCATATCGCCTTGTGCGACCGGGGACGGCACAGTCAATCCACTTGCCGTTCCGACATGATTAATGCTGGAGGTTTTTAGCACGGCATAAATACTATCTCCATCAAGACGAGCTTGGTGTAGTGGCTTCAATAATAGGGCGCCAATACCTTCAGCAGACACATAACCATCACCACCTGCGCCAAACGAACGACAACGTCCATCGCTCGAATGCATATCCATCATGCCGTAAGATTGGTATTTATTGGGGTGGAGTGAGAGGTTCACTCCTCCCGCAAATGCGAGTTTACACTCACCGGTAATTAAGCTCTCCATCGCCAAATGCACGGCAGTCAAAGAAGAAGAACACACCGTATCAATCGCCATTGAAGGGCCATGAAAATTACAAAAGTAAGAAACACGATTAGCGATTGGCGCATAATTTAGCGATAACGGCTCTCCTTGGCCACCGGGAGTCGCTTCATTCTGTAAATGGGCATAATCCTTATGCATAACACCCACAAATACACCAACAGGCCTGCGGTCATTCACCCCTTCTGAAGAAACTAAATTAGTTGGGGTATAACCAGCATCCTCCATGCTTTCCCAGCACACCTCTAAAAACAAACGCTCCTGTGGGTCCATTGAGACAGCTTCACGTGGTGAAATTCTAAAAAATAGCGGATCAAAGCAATCCACATCATCAATAAAGCCGCCCCATTTCGACATGGGTTTTCCTGATGGGGAGCTTAAATTTTCTAGGCTATCGCTAGCCCAACGCTCTTTAGGTATTTCAGTAACACAATCTTTCCCAGACTTTAGGTTTTGCCAAAAGTCATTAAGTGTCGCAGCCTGAGGATAGCGACCTGACATACCAATAACAGCAATATCTAACACTTTTGGCTTTGAATTCGTATTGCTGTCTTCGGCCCTAAGCGGGCTATGTGTGGTTTGGGCAGCAGATAGCGTATTGAGAGTTTTTGCTTTTGTACGCTTCGTAATTTCAGGTGAAGTCCTGCTTTTGCTTGCAACTGAAGAGTCAGACAAAGTGAACGTTTTAGACAAATATTCGGACAGGCTGCCAATCGTTGTATATTCAAACAATAATGTTGGTGATAATTTTGTCGATAAGATCGATTCAATTTCGGTCACTAATTCTAACAACATCGCAGAATCGAGCCCTAATTCATAATAACCACGATCCATTGAAATATCATTATCATCTACACCTAGTTTGGTTGCCACGATGGATTGCAATGCCTTATCCATTGAATCGAAAACAATATCATTAAGCTCTTTTTGCCTCGGTTCTTTTAATCTTGACTCTTTATTCGGTGATTGTTTTGAATTATCGACAACTTGCGTAACTTCCGCTTTACGATTCGGGTTGATGAGTCCAGCATTACGTACCAACTTAAGTTTTAAGTTTTTCAGCTCGCCCATTTTGTTGCCTTCGGGCGAAAAGAATTCCATCGTAAGGCTGACCAACTCCTCACTGTTCGACAAAGAGTTGTGTAGAATCCGGGTATAACATTCACCTCCAAAATGCGTCGAAGCTTTAAACGACTCATAAAATAAAGGTAAGAAGAGACGTTGATCATCAACGTCACCCTCTGAAATAGGTTTAGAGAGAATCAGAGGGGCTGCGCCTACACCACTGGAATCTATTAAAGTAGGGTGAAAAAAGTAAGCTGCAGGATTATTCTTTTCATCATTATTAAGTGATAAATGGATCCAAGTCGCCGCTTCAGATGTATACACCTCTCCCTCTGCTTTCATCATCCCTGTGTGAACTAGTTCGTGAATTTGACACTGCTGATAAAACTGTCCTATAGATTTTTCATCTTTTATTTTAGAAATAACTTCATCAATATTGATTTTCTCATCAAAAATAACACTCTCAGAAATCGCCATTTCAACTGTTATATAGGGTGAATCATTAACTGATTCAGAAAGACCATTTGACTCTGATTCACTAACAAACTCACTGACGGTAATACTCCAATGACCAGGAGCAGCTGAGTTTGCTTGTATCGATAACGTTACAGGTTCGGATTCTGAAACCGTCAAAGGACGATAAATCGACAAATTCTTTAAGGCGAGTTTTTCATACGTATAACCCGCTTCCGAAAACCACTGATATAAAAGATCAATCCATGCAAGGCCCGGTAAAAGTGATTGATCATATACTTTGTGGTTAGCCAAAATAGGGTGATCTACACTTAGGGTCTGCTGCCAGACCCCTGAGGTGGCAAAATTATGATTTAGACTATCTACGGTACTTTCCTCAATATCCTCACTGTCGTTAATTGGCTGAAGTGTTCGAACATCCACTCGATTCATCTTCGGCAAAGGCAAAGGAGTTCGACAGTTTACCGAGGTACTCGAGTGGCCTTCTTGTAAAATCACATGGGCATTGGTTCCGCCATCGGCAAAACAGTTCAGCGCAGCATAATTCATGGGAATAGACTGAACGTGTCGTGGAAAGGCGAAGCCGGTATCACTAATTGAAAAGTGCTGGAGCGGTTCTTTACCCGATAAGAAAGGCACTAAACTTTGATGATGCAACATCAAAGCGACCTTGATAAAACTCGCAATCCCTTCCGTCAGCAAAGGATGCCCAATATTAGGCTTCATACTACCCAAAAACAGCGGCGCCTCTTTTTTGGGCGAATACACAGAATTGATTGCCTTGATTTCCAATAAATCCGTGACTTCTGAGCCTGAACCATTGACATCAATATAGTTCAAGTCGGCACTCGTACATCGACTTTGCTTCAGTGCTGATTGCATGACGCGCTTTTGTGCCTGTATATTTGGCGTGGCAGGTCCTGCTGTTCGCCCGTCGTTATTAATACTCATGCCAGCAAGTACTGCATAGATACAGTCACCATCCTGTTTTGCTTTAGACAAGGGCTTTAGATAGACCATCCCGCAACCTTCCCCCAGCACGATACCCGATGCTCTTTGGTCAAAGATATGGAACTCACCTTTCTCTTGCAGTAAATTACGTGCTGCAAACATTTCATGCGCTGCCGGGCTAGTTAACAAACTCACCCCCCCTACCAGAGCCGCATCAATCGAACCCGATTTTATTGCCTCAACTGCTGAATTCATACTGACCAATGCCGATGAACAGGCCGTATCGATCACTAACGATGGTCCACTGAAATCGAAAAATTGAGAGAGATTTGCCGCCAAGTAATTTTGACCTACCGTCATGATCGGGTTTCGTGTTTTTTCCAAATCAACACTACCGATTCTATTTGGGCTACGCGCGCCTACATATATTCCTGTATTGCTTCCACCTACCTCTTGATGTGTATAACCTGCGTGATAGATGGCCTTGAAACTCTCTTCCAGTAACACGATAGCTTGCGGATCCATCGCTTGAACGTCCTCTGGGTGAAGCATAAACAGCTCGGGATCCAATCCATAAATATTGTCTACTAAGCCCGCGAAGTAGTTAGTTTCCACGCCCCAGCAATCAACCGGTACCGGCGCAATCGCACATTTACCTTCTGATAATAGTTCCCAATAGCTATCAATGGAGTCAGCGCCAGGTAAGCGACATGACATACCCACAACCGCAACCTGCTCTATTGTAGTTTGCTGCTTTTGAAAACTGTTTGTGTCGCTTTCATTCAACTCTTTAGGGGGGCTAAGGTCGTTCACCGTCAATACATCAAATGAATTTCTGGTGGCTTTGTCCATCGTATTTGAGTCGATTGCGCCTAGAGAAAAAAGTTTGGTTAGCGCACTAACGTGACTAACACATAATTCTGACGACAACGTTTGTATGTCAGTGTGCTCTAGCAATATTGAGGGGTCTAGGTCGCTTTCTAATGCTTTATTTATTTGCCTTAATATTTGCGTCATCAGTATTGAATCAACACCATAACTACTAAAAGGTGTATCAGTATCAAACTGCTCAGTTTCAATTTTCAGTTCAGTCGCAAAAACAGTGCGTAGCCACTCGAGCGTAGTGCTTGCTAGGTGTTCATGAGTCACTAATGAAACAACTGATTCAGGCGCCATAACAGGTAAACTCTGTGTACTTCTAATATGATTTTCTGGTGCGTGTAACACCTTGTTTAATAAGACTGAGGAGTCAAATATAGAGGGGTCCATTATCACAGGCATTACCGTTGATATCACTTGTGATGAGTCTTTTTGTTTCACTTTTGATGTCAATGCGTGCTTAGTAATATGTGCTAATATCTGGTCTAAAAACAACAGTCCTTCTGCATCCAGCATGCCCAGCATGCCGCTATTAAAATAGGCTGAACCAGCGGTCTCCCCCATCCCACTTTCTTTCCAACTTGGCCATTGAACACTGATAACGGGTGCATTATGTATATTAGCCGCTGCGTAGTAATCCAAATACGCGTTCGCCATCGCATAATCACTTAAGCCCGCTGCCATTGTCGGAATCGCCGCCGATACAGAAGAAAACAACACAACAAATTGCAGTTCATCTAGAGCTAGTGGTGCAAATAGGTTTTTCACCCCTGAAGTTTTAGGCGCGAGTATTGTGGCGATGCTTTCAGCTGTTTTTCGAATAAACGCGGGGGTATCAGTATCACCTATTCCAGCCGCATGAATAACTCCTGCAACCTCGCCCATGGTGCTTCGAATAACTTGATATGCTTGCTTTAGTACGTCAGGTTTATCGAGAGGGAAATCCATAACGACCACCTCTGCACCTAACGTTTCTAGCGCGCTAATATTTTTGATTTTTTCTTGAATAGACAGTGAGAATTGCTGCGGCTGATGCCATTTATTTTTCGGCGGCATTCCTTCTTTACCCGACAAAACTAAACGTTTAACACCATATTCTTTAACTAAATGACGAGCACAAAGTAGGCCTAACCCTCGCGTACCGCCCGTTACCAAAACCACTTTTGAATCAGGAATATACAGTTTCTCTACATCCGAGCTTTCAAAATCGATCTCGCGTAGCAGAGAGTTATATCGCTCCCCTTTACGATAACAAACTTCTATTTCGTGCGTCTGAGAACCCAGCTCACGCAGAATTAATTCTGCATGAATCTGTACGCTAGAATCGCCTGCTTCGAGATCAAGATGGCGTGATGTTAGCGCGGTATATTCACTTTGTAACATACGGAACAACCCAACGCGTTCCGCTCCCGTAATATCAACCGTTTCATTCTGAAAGCGCTCAAGGCATTGAGTAACATAGAGCAGAAAAAGCCCTTTTGTACGGTTAACTTCAATCACCTGCTGAAGAGGCTTAAGCCAATCGGTGTTCGTTAGGCTACTTTGATCTAAGCCCCTCAGGTCAACCCATGCACAATAAGGCGCAAGTTGTGCAATATATTCCTCATTGAGTGTTTGTGCGCTTTGAATTAACACCACATGTTTAGCTTGTGCCTCTATCTCTTTAGCCAGTGCTTCTGATGTCGAACTATAAACAACTACAACCGTAGATAGTTTAAGTTTTTTAGACAATATTGGTGAGCGCTGCCACTCTTTATTCAAAAATAATGCGGTTCTTTCCTGAGTCACTGTTGTATTGGTCTCTTGAGTGTTTTTTTGTCTGACGCTCTGATCAAACTGCTGGCTAAGAACTGGAACTGAAGATTCTGGATTTTTCAGCTGGCCGGAAATCCAATATTTCTGTTTTACAAAAGGGTAATTTGGTAATCCACTTAAACGCTTTACGCTTGCTGCTAACGGCTGGCATTGAGCGAAGAAGTCCCAATCAATTACCCCACCTGATACCCATAACCCGGCCAATTTTGACAGGTTCTGATCGATACTTAACTGCTTAACCGCATCGCTTTCTTGCTGAGTTTTCCCCACTTTTAAGTTCTTCGGCTTTTGAACCGTGCCCTGATAAGCCCTTGTACATTCTTGCTGTTGAGTGAACCGCTTCAAGTCTGATGACAACTGATTCCGGTCAGTGACGACGAAGGCAACACGATGTGTCATTTCTTCGCGTGCTTTTTGGAAGGTATGTAAGAAGCTAGCAAGATCAATATTTTTATGATCATCTAAATATGCAGATAGGCATTCTGCATAGCGCCCTAACTGACTCTTTGCTTTTGCTGAGACAACCAATAAACCCGAAAAAGGCAAACTTTCATCTGTGGAAGGCAATTGGCTTTGACCCACTTTAACGCTATATTCTTCAATCACAACATGAGCATTTGTGCCACTGCGGCCAAACGAACTGACGGCGCCAAGTCGCATCTTACCCTGATCACTAACCCACGTTTTCCGGGTTTTGTTGACATAGAAAGGGCTCTGCTGCCAATCAATAAAGACGTTCTCTTGCTGGCAGTGCAAACTTGAAGGTATCGTTTGTTGCTTCATCGCACATAACAAATTTACAACACTCACTAAACCCGAAGCAGCCAGTGTATGACCAACATTAGGCTTATTACTCGTTAACGCACAAAAATTTTGCTTCTGTGTTTTTTCCGTAAACACTTCACGTAAAGCGTTCACCTCAATAGGGTCACCTATTGGGGTGCCTGTCCCATGCGCCACAAGGTAACCAATTCGTTCGACATCAACGTGATAACGTTTATAGATATCTCTAATTAAATCAGCTTGAGCTTCACCATTCGGTGCTGTTACACCGTTTGTCTTACCGTCAAAATTAATTCCACTCGCCTTCACAACACCATATATCTGATCACCATCAGCTTCAGCATCCACCAAACGTTTAAGTACCGTCACGATGACAGATTCACCACAAACAATACCGCTAGCTTGATTCGAGAAAGTCTGGCATTTCCCTTCAGAAGATAACATCCCAGCTTGGCTCATCATCACATAACTTTGAGGATTAACCAGCAATGCAGCGCCTGCGGCTAACGCCAAGTCACTTTCATTGGTTCGAAGGCTGACACATGCCTGGTGAAATGCGACCAGGCTTGAAGAGCATGCGGTATTTGTAGCAACGGTTGGCCCTCTAAAATTTAGGAAATACGATAACCTTGACGAAATCATCGCGGCACCACTACTCGTTATACCTAACCCTGCTGTGCTCTGACCTTCCCCATTACCACCTGATGATTGGTTTGTTCGGTAACTACTTTCTTCCATTCCAACAAAGACGCCCACTTTTTCTTTGCTCAGTCCCCGCGGATTCAATCCGGCATCTTCAATAGAATGATAAGCCTCCATTAAAAACAAGCGTTCCTCTGGCGGCATGTATTCCGCTTCCAAAGGCGAAATTTCAAAAAACAAAGGGTCAAAAATATCGATTCCGGATAGTAGTCCGACCTTGTTTGAACGCGATTTACTTGGGTTTTCCCCTGTTTCATCATAGTAAGCACTGACCGGACCCCATCGAGACTCTGATGCAGTTTTGACACTTGATTCATCTCTCGCTAGGAGTTCCCAAAACTCAGACACAGTCTCAGCTCCAGGAAAACGGCCACTCAGCCCAATAATGGCGATGTCTTCTTTATTTTGAGCCTTAAGTATTCCAAGCCCCCGCCTTTTACTCTTAATTGAAACAGGTGCAGTGACAGGCTTATTCTCGGAAGCTTTCGGTTGATAATTTAACTTAGTACCTGTTTCAGGTAATTGATAAAGGAGCTTCAGTTTATTACTGTGAATGCGTAGAATATATTTGCTCAATGCTAATATGTTCGTATGACTAAAGAACACAGCCGGAGTAAGTTCAAGCTGGTAAATAGTATTTAAGTAACGGGAAAAATCAGCCAAACTAATTGAATCAAAACCAAAATCACTAAAATTAGTATCATCTTCCAATTGAGAATCAGGAAGTTTTAGAATACTTATTACCGCTTCAGTGATATCAGTTTTTACACATCCGAATAGCTCGAGATCTTTTAACTCTTTACGCCACAACGATCCTGCTGAAAAATCCGACGATACAAGCCATTCGTTTGAGTCAATGCTTCCTGTATCTCCCACCAAACAATCTGGATAATAATTACTTTCTAAAAAAGCATCAATTCGAGATTTTGCGCCCATCATCACTAGGGCATGAGAATGACCTCCTGCCAAAATGGTCTCGAACGCATCGATACCCGGCTCTTCGCTCAACCACGATTGACCGCTACTTTTCAGATAGAGTTTAGTAAAGTCTTCATTTGCTACACCCATCCCACCCTCTTTCCATAAGGGCCAATTTATAGAAATAAGACGCGGTGTATTTTTGGGACTGGAGACCGAAGCATTTAGTACACTTAATGCCAGTTGATAACGTTTACCCACTGCATATGAACAACTACCAAAATCACCTAACATAGCTGAAGATGACGAGAAATAGCAGATCCAATCACTGTTACTAAAAGCGGCATTGACCGAAAGCGTGCCTTCAATGTTGGCGGACAAAACTTCGTCAAATTCTAACCATGACGCGTCTGTTATAAGTTGACCTCCCTCAACCCCTGCAGCATGAAGTACGCCGTTTATCGTACCTTCTTGTTCCTCTATCTCGACGGATAACGTTTTTAAGTCAGTGTCTTTGGTAATATCAATGGATACATAACGGGCCGATTTTGCCCCTAAACTTAACAAGCTATCAATAAAATACTGATGGCTAATATTTTTCTCTGAACGCCCCAGTAATATGAGTTTAGCGTGGTATTTCCGCGCTAAATACTTTGCAAATAATCGTCCTAAACTACCCATACCTCCCGTAATAACGTAGGTTCCGTTTTCTCTTGGTGCATCTACTTGGTCTGTCCGAGCATCATTACTTAGCGCTTCGAATGACAACTGCTGAATGCAGCCATA